>LSQX01097066.1_pt1 | contig 25858 bp, 26 predicted proteins | sample 654561 | NCBI WGS metagenome assembly LSQX01 (sample SAMN04489861, study PRJNA283612) | anaerobic digester metagenome | isolation source: 4 biogas reactors fed with cattle manure at either 37C or 55C with and... | place: Denmark: Kongens Lyngby | collected 2014 | reverse complement strand
GAAGAAATGATGCTTGAACTGAAAAATTCAGGCGTAATAATTCCCGTAAAAGTAGTTGAAGATCTTAGAGCCGCAAAGTCAATGATTCATCTCATCTATACTGACGGTGGTCATAGCGACACTCTGAAAAAAACTGAGGAGTATTTGGCCAACGTAGAATCTTTTGTTATAACTGAGGGACAAAACCTTTACGGTGCCGACGAGGCAGATAAGTGGTTAAGACGCTTGGAAGATGCCAATATTGAATCTTTAGAAAAATCAACTTCGCCTGATAAGTATATAGTAGGCGTACCTCGTGATCAGAGATGGGTTAGAATTGAGCCAACTGGTGAAGTTACCGCTGAGACAGTATTGTTAGTCGCCAAAGACCATTGTATGCAAGCCAGAATGCAGTCGGATGGAAAGATAGTTGTGTGTGGGCAACCAGAAAACTTAAAAGCCTTTGTTAAAAAAATGGCGACATTAAACCCTCGACGGTAAGACATTTTTGGATGAAATAGGGTAAATTTATTAGTTGTACCCATACTGCTTTAGGTTTAAGGCGAATCAGTGTGTCGATAGCAACCAAACAAAAACGCATCCAACGCGTTAAAATGGTATCTACCGGATTCTTTGTAGGAACTGGCGCATTGTTGTTGGCTTTTTTGCCATTCACCGGTTTTCCACCACATCTTGGTTTCCTTGGCATAGTTAGTCTTATAGCTGCTTTTAGTATTTACATGAAAAGGATTTGGGCATCTTGGTTAGTATTTATTTTACTAGTTTCAAACACCGTTTTCTCAACCGTTACCCTTTACTCGGTGGGTTTAAGTAACCTGTTGGTTACCACAATGATGTTGCCGTTTCTAGTGCTCACTTGGGTAATAGCCGTAGAGTATTTGCGCAGAAGGTAATTGTTTATGTTTTGCCAGCGGATCCACGAAGCAAATGTACTGTGACTTCTTGGTTGATTTCTATCTTTTCGTTTTCCCCAATTTCCACATAACCATCAGCAGCAGCTAATGCTGAAATAGTTCCTTGTGTTGTGGTTGGGTCTGCGATTAGCCGGCATTGTTCGTCAAACGATAACTGTACTAAGGTGAATGTTCGGCTGCCTTTGGCACTGAAAAACTTTGATCCCGCAACTGCAGTAATTGTTTTCAAGCTGGAAGTTGGTCTACCACCTAAACGCTGGACTAAAGTTCTAACAAATAACTGGTACATCAAGAGTGCCGCTGGGGGGTCGGTGGGGAAGACAAAAACTGGTTTGCTATCTATAAAGGCTGCTGCTGAACGTTTCCCAGGTTTTATAGCGATACCATTTACTTCGATTCCTGGTTTGCCCAGACTGTCTATTATATCTACCGCGGAGGTGCTGTCTGTACATATAATTGCCATATCCGAGGAAGAAATTGCTGTTTTAATGAGTCGAGTCATTATTGTTTTGTCTTCTGGAGAAACACCAAAGTAAACTGGTTTTGCTCCACATTCGGTTACAGCCGTGCTTATACTATATCCATTTGGATCGCGGCTTTTCTCAACTAGTAGCTGTTTATCTATGTTTATTATTTCAGGTGCAATGGATAGAACTGCAACAATAGGTGTTTTTAATACACTAACTTGGTTTAAGCCTAAAGCTGCCAATACGCCGATTTCAGAAGGTCCTAATACTTGACCTTTCTTAAAGATAACTGAGCCAGCTTTAAAATCTGATCCCGCTTCGTGTATATTCTCGCCAATTATGGCTGGATTGTAAACATGCAGGATCTCATTTTCACGTTGGGTATCCATTATGCTGATTACTGTGTCTGCAAAATCTGGGAGGGCTTCGCCAGCTGTAATCTCCATGGCTTCATTGTCTTGTAGGGAAGCCTTCGGTGTTTCACCAGTGTTTATTCTGTAAATAACCTTGAATGTTGCTGGCTGCTCCTCATTTGCGTTTGTTGTATCTTTAGCTTTGACTGCATAGCCTGCAATACGCGAATTGTTACTAGATGGAATATTACTGCTTGAAACAATGTTTTGTGCTAAAACTCGGTTGTATGCTTCCAATAGGATTACTTCTTCTTTTCCAAGAAACGAGGGCTTAAAGCTGTTTTCGATGGTTTGTTTTGCTTCTTCAAAGGTTTGCAGCTTCTTCAACATTCAGTTCACGCTTGTAGAAAAAGTGTTATAGTGTAAAAAAGATATCGACATACTGCTACAATTCTATAGCCAACTCATATGTTATGGGTTCTCATGCTTTTTCATTTTTTTCATAAAGATGATATTTATAGTCATTTAGTCTTATTCTGACAATATTCTTAGGTAGGGTGAAGTATACGTTACCACAGGCAAGCGCACAAACAATTTTAAACATCTTAAAGGACACTATACCTCTACCAAAACTCGTCAAAGCTGGTGCAGATCCATATCAAACCCTTATAGTAACGATTATTTCTCAGAACACTACCGACATTAATACCGAACGCGCTTTTGAAAAACTTTCAAGACGTTTCAAGATTACACCTGAGGTGCTATCGAATGCGGAAACTACCGAGATCGAAAACTGTATCCGTATCGGCGGGTTGTATAAAAGTAAAACCCGAGCTATACAGACAGCTTCCAAAATTATTCTTGAACAATTTGGTGGTAGCTTACACCAAATTTTAGGGTCTTTGCCTGTAGAAGATGCTCGTAAAATCTTAATGAAAATGCCAGGAATAGGCCCTAAAACAGCTGACGTTGTTTTGCTTTTTTCATTGGATAAGCCAACTATCCCCGTTGATACGCATGTGAATAGAGTCTCAAAAAGGTTAGGCTTAGCTATGCCAAAAGATGGCTATGAAGAAGTTCGCTTAAGTCTACAAACAATCTTCCAGCCAAAAGATTACGCTTTAGTGCATTTACTTTTGATTGGTCATGGCAGAAAAACTTGCAAAGCCCAAAAACCCCAGTGTAAAATATGTCCCCTAATTATTATCTGCCCATCTATTGGAGGGCTATCATGAATAAACCAAAAGCTTCTCAAACTCAGGCTAAAACTCAAATCAAATTACCCGCTGAAGTTCTTGAATACTTTCCATATAATGCGGCAAGGCCTCATCAGGATGAGTTTATAGCCACAGTTAATAAGGCTGTAAACGAACGAAAAAGTGTACTCATCGAAGGGAGCAACGGATTAGGAAAAACTATCTCGGCACTTTCAGCTTGTTTACCCATTGCAACAAAGAAAGGTTTAAGAATTCTATATGTTGCACGAACACATCGACAACACGACCGCGTAATAGACGAATTGCGGGCTATCTATAAACAGCGACCTGTCACAGGCATTAGTATCCGAGGAAGAAACGAAATGTGCCTTAATGTTTTTGCTGCTAAAGGCGCCTTCGATTCTAAATCTCTTATGGAAGTCTGTGAATTGCTAAAAAATAAGGGGCGATGCCCATACTACACCAATGTAGAACGTCGCTCGTATGAATACATTCAAATGCAGCAACAATTAGCCCACCGCCCCTATATGGGGTCAGAAATTTTGCGTGCTTGTAAGAAGCAAGAGATCTGTCCATACGAATTAGTTAAAAGTGTAACTCATGATGCTAGAGTTATAGCGTTGAGTTACCTTTATGTTTTTGACCCGCAAATTCGTTCAGCTTTTCTTAAAAATTTAGAAACTGACCTTCAAAAAATCATACTAGTAGTCGACGAAGCGCATAATCTTCCAGAAACAGCAGTTGATATCTCTAGTAGCCAGCTTAGTCTATTCGTTCTTCGGCAAGCAGAGCTGGAGGCTGAGCGGTTTGGTTACAAAGATATCGAAAATTTTGCACGTTTCTTCCGTGTTGAGATAGATAAATTAACTGATAAAATTAGTAAAGAAGAAGTTGTTGACCCCAATTTAATTTTGAAAATTATAGAGTCAGAAGGCAGTATTGTTAGACCTCGTGAATTCTTCATACACATGCATGAAGTCGGTCTAGCCATCAAAAAAGTATTACTATCTGAAGGTAAAAACCCGCGTAGTTACGTCAATGCCATAGCAGACTTTCTAAATAAATGGTTAGATACAATATACGATGATTCCTATATCAACGTTGCAAGTAAATACTACAATAAAGATGGTAATAAAGCAGCCAAGCTTGAAATAGTCGCTTTAGATCCGGCAAAAATTACTGAGCCAGTTTTTTCGCAAACGTACGCTAACGTAATTATGTCGGGTACTTTGCAGCCACTGGATGCTTATGCACATATGACAAAGCTACCTGAAAGTACTGTGCGGTTCCTAGCATCGTCCCCATTCCCTAAAGAGCACGTTTTTTCTGCAGTTTGTCTTGGTGTTAGCACATCGATGAATGAACGTACACCCAAAATGTATCAAACTATGATTGGTCGTATAAATGAAGTCGTTAATAGTACCCCCACCAATACAGGCATCTTCGCGGCATCATTTCAAGTTCTTAATGCTCTTCTCTCCGAGGGCCTTGAACAGCAATTGCTTAAACCATTGTATTGCGAGAAAAGTGGAATGAGTTCTAAAGAGAATGAAAAAATAGTGCAGAATTTCAAGGCATGCGGTGAAAAAGGTGGTGCAGTATTTCTAGGAGTACAAGGTGGTCGTACTTCTGAAGGTGTTGATTTCCCAGGAAATCAGATGAATTCTGTAGTTGTTGTAGGTGTTCCATACGCTGAACCTACACCTCGTGTTCGTGCACAGATTGATTATTACGAAAATCGTTTTCAGGGTAGAGGTCGTGAATATGGCTATGTTTTACCTGCGATGAAGAAAGCTTGTCAAGCTGCTGGTAGACCCATCCGTACTCTTGAAGACAAAGGCGCCATAATCTTTCTAGACTACCGTTATGCAACAGCGTATACTAAGAGTTTTATACCTTCTTGGGTTACAAATGGCATGAAAATAATACCGGATAAACCAGGGATATTATCGAATGAAATTACGCATTTTTTCTCAAACCAAACTTAAACTTCATCAAGTTTTTTATTTAAAACTACCTTACCTAAAACAAGCCGTATAGGTTTCGAAGAAACTGATGTTTGAATTTTGAGTGTTCTTCTACTAGTGTTTATTGCTCGTAGGACACCAATACCCAGGAACCTTGTGCCGTATCCATACAATCCAACAAGGATACCCTTTTCTGGTTCCTGCGATTTGGGTATGCCATTACGCGGTTCAATGGTTAATTGGCTTATTGGGATGCATTGGAGTTTTGGTTTTTTCAGGTATTTCTTATAAGTCATTTCTCGTAGACTTTTGCGTTTGTCTGGTCCGCGTGCGCTCAACGCCGGTGAAGGCTCTACGACCATTACCCCTCCACCACCTAGATAGGACATGATTTGGTCTAATTCATCTTTGGCTTGGATACCCACAACTACGTCAGGTTTTAGTTCTTTTATCAGGGATAACTTGTAGTTAACTGCTACATCGCCTGCGATAAATCCGTCAGTATTTACTATGACGTAATCCACTTCTTTTTGTAATGCCTCGTTAATCATAGATGTTAAACCTTGTATCATCTTTGGTATTGCATCGATAGGTGAGGTGACGCCTACGAAGAAACCATTTTGTAGTCTGAGGTTATTGAGTTCAGTAACTGCTTTAGTGGTGAGCGCGTAACCAACACTAGCTGCGGGTCCAATGTCTGATTGCCCCAAGTCACCGTCTACGACTGCAACTCTGTGATCTCCAACTACTAGCTTGTTTAGTAAGTATGCGCAAAAGCTGCTTTTACCCATATCAGCAGCACCTAAAACTATGATTACTCTTGGTTTTTTTTCTAATTCTTTTACGATTTGAATCGGTTTATTCCATGATTGAGGAATTGTATTCCCTTCAACTTCGGTAATTGTTGCATTAGCACCTAACATGATGTTAAGAACCATATTCTCGACTGCATAGAACGGTTTACGTTTATCTTTTCGAATTACTACCCGCTGAGTTTCCTTGAGTTGTTTACCAAAGACTTCAGCTATACCAGAGACTATTTGGACAGATGCTGGACCATCTATCAGTAGGGTATTATTCTCTTGTACTGTTTGCTGCAACAACTTTCTTCCTCATCAATATTCGTCCGGTTCTCCCAGCTATACGGATAGCGGAAGATATATGCCTAATCTTTCTACTATGCATTGTTAGGTGCCGATTGGTTCCCGTTTCATTAACCACTTCTAACATAACCTCATCTGGTAATGTGTCATCAAGATCCCACAGTAGCTCTCTATACACAGGCACACCAGTTCCAATCTTAACAATAACACTGGTTACTGAAAAGTTAATGGTCTTTAATATCTTAAGGATACTGTTTACTAATTCTCGACCACTATAGCAGTTGCATTCTAACATTATTTTTCCATCAGCCAATATTGCCAATCCGATTACCTCGCCTGGATCTATACCAATTATTATTTTCTCATATGTTTCTTTACCTGATAATATTTTTTTTATTTCCATTAATAAACTGTCAAGTTCCTCTTCCCCTTGATATATGAGGATTTTTGGATAGTCTACTAAACCCTTTTCTCCATTGGTAGTGATAACCAATTTAGCTCTAGACGGTATGGGTTCTCCAGGTATTAAACTAAAGAAGCTAATACCTTTTTCTCGCAAAGCGTTAGCTATAAAATAGTAAACTTTACCCTGTACTGTTGCAACAGCAACTTTCTCTTTCATAAACCATCCTTTACGTATACTTTAAGTGCAAACAAATTATATTCTTCCAACTAATAATGCTTGACGTGTAGGTATATGGCGCCAATTTCAACAGGTTGTAACTGTATTGATCAAAATATAGGTGGGGGTATCCAATCCGATAGCATTATACTTGTTTATGGTGAACCGGAAACTGGTAAATCTACCTTTGCACTCCAGTGTGCTGTCAATTGTGCGATTCAAGGTGGCAAAATTCTCTATGTTGATTGTGATAATACTTTTTCTACAGAACGTCTTTTGCAAATTGCTGGTTATGATTTTAATACGGTGTCTGAACGGATAGTGCTCGTTAAGCCTCGTGATTTTCGGGAACAAACAGTATTAACCGAGCACATAGAAGATTATGCTGTTAATGTTGGACTGATTATTTTCGATACTTTTACTGCGCTTTACAGTGCGAAAGCCGCTGAATCGCCTAAAGCTTTCAGTACAAATCGTGAATTGAATCGGCAACTTGCCTTACTTGCGCAATTAACGAAGACGAAAAAGATCCCACTTGTTATTAACAGCCAAGTGCGCAGCATAATAAGCGAGCAATCGGCAAGTGTTCGACCAGTGGCAACCCGTGTGTTAAACTTCTGGGCTGACAACGTCCTGTTATTCAAGCCTACAGACTTTTCTCGAGTAATACAAGTTATCATAGAAAAAGCCCCTGGATTAACCGCCGAAGTAGCGTGCTACGTACAAATAGGGGCAGGCGGATTAACAGATGCATAATTTCAATAGATCATGGTTGACCACAAAATGGATATAGCTCTACTAATAGCTGAAGCATTAAAATTCATCTTTCCAGCTTACTGCGCCAATGCTACACCAGTTCTTGCGGGTGGCGGAAAAAAAATTGATTTGGGTAAAAACTTCGTCGATAATAAACGCGTCTTTGGTAACAATAAGACTTTTCGTGGTTTCTTTTTTGGCTGGATAGTGGGTTTTAGTGTAGGCTTAGTAGAGGGTTTGTTTTTCGGCTTTGACAAGTATCCTGTGTTATTTAGTTTGCTAATTCCTTTTGGAGCCCTTTTAGGTGATTTGTTCGCAGCTTTTATTAAAAGACGTTTAGATATACCACCTGGTGGGATGTTGCTTGTTGTGGATCAAATCGACTTTGTCATGGGTGCTTTGGTCTTTACGTTACCTCTGGCTTTTATGGGGATATTTGCGTTGACTTGGCAGGTGGGAGTTACTGTATTGATTATTACTCCTCCGATTCATTTACTGACTAATTTTGGCGCTTACAAGTTAAAGCTAAAAAAACACCCTTGGTAAGACCAATACCTTTTATATTTCAAATAGTAAAAAATGATAATTGATTTTGAGTTTAACTCATCTTGAAAAGGATTGCTGTTTCCAAGAATATGTATGATAGCAGTACAAACGTAACGCCTACAACCAGTAACATGTATGCCTGTCTAGGTTTATTGGCGTTTTTTGCAGCCTGATAAAATGCTAGTAACCCTAAAAAGCCCATTGAGTAGAGCATTGCCGAAACAATGGTGTCTGCCACGAATTGTTCACTTATACCTGGATAGAGGAAGTAGAATGTTGTTCCAGTATAAAATGCGCCAATTGGTTGATTTATTAAAGTGTATAAGCCTCCGCCAAAGAGGAATATTGCAAAAGCTAAACCAGCCAATGTAATTATTGTTAATGTCGGTGTATTGGTGGACGCTTTACGGAACCATCGACTGAGCGAGAAAGACAGTTCTCCTGATGTTTTCTTTATTTTTCCAGACACTTCTTTTCCTCTTCCTCTATTAGATACTTTGCTACTTCTTTAGCCCATTCTCCAGTTAATGAATTTTTCTGAATTTGACACAGGTAATCCTCCCAATTTATCGAAGTAGCTTTCTGCCATACTCTAAATTTTTCTAAAATACTTGTGTAGGCTTTAAAATGTAAATGGCAAAATTTATTCTCGTATATTTTTCTGCTACAGATAACACATTTCACTTTATTTCTCCTTTGTTGGACATTGAGGATTCAGACATAGTCGCCATGGTGCTCTTTTTTTCAAATATACCGAAACCATGGTTGTGCCACAACTACATATGCGAGCAAGGGGTTTTATTATGCCTAATTGAGGCAATGGATAGGTTGTACTGCATTTGTTTTGAAAATAATTAATGCAACCAACAAAACGTTTTTTTGTTTTCTTAGAAGTTATGATGATTAGTGCTCCTTTACAGTTTGGGCAAGTTCCTATAGTGTTAGATTCCAATCTACTTTGTTGAAGTGCAAAAGATAATTGTTCACCAATAGAGCCTTCTTCATTTTTTAATTGAGCAGTTATTACTTTTAACCGTTCTATAGCATCAGATATTACGCTATTTTTTGTTTCTTGGCTGCATTGTATGGCGTCCATCTTGGATTCTAGTGAACGTGTCATATCCGGTGAAACCACAGTAGGGCAGTACTTTTCTAAGACGTCAATGACTTCAAAGCCTAAGTCGCTTACGGATAGCCTGTCTGTTCCTATTAGATATTTGCGTTCTTTGAGGGTTTCTATGATTGAGGCGCGCGTGGCTTTTGTTCCAATTTCTTCCTTTTCCATTTTTTGTAGTAAACTTCTAGGATTATAGCGTTGGGGCGGTAGTGTGAAGTGCTTTTTTAATGTAATCCTTTTTACCTCAAGAATTTGCCCTTCTATTAATGTTGGTAACGTATCATCCTTAATTTGTACGTAAGGATGGTATAGGTGGAACCACCCTTCATTGATTGTACGGGCTGCGTTGAAGTAAAAGCAATAGTTGTTGAGGCTTATGGTTGCTTTGATGTTTTGACGCAAAGCTGGTTCACCAAATACTGCTAGAAACCGTTTTATTATGAAATCCAAGAGGTTTTTCGCTTGTGTATCTAACGGTTTTTTAGGTAAATTTCCTGTTGGATAGATGGCGGGGTGAGCGGGGTCGTCTTTTTTTCCTTCATTTGGTCTTAAATTAGTTTTATTGAGCAGTTCATTAGTGAATGTACTGTAAAGCGGTGTTTTACCTATTTTTTTTAGGATGCCTCTATAACTTATTGAAGGTGGCAGTTTTTGACTATTGGTTCTGGGATAAGAAATCAATGCTTCCAAGTAAAGACGTTGTAGTATGTTAGATGTGTGCATGGGGGTGAAATGGAAGAGCTTGTATGCCTCAATCTGAAGCGTACCTAAATCAAATGGCACTGGGGGATTGACGACTGTATTACTGGTGATAATGCCTTCAATTTTAGCAACTTTGGTTTTACATGATTTTTTCAGAGTTGTAGCTTCTGTTAAGGTTTCTAAATTTTTTTCGTAGGTTACGCTAATTAGGGTGCCATTTATGCTGATTTTAGCTGTTAAGTTCCAGTAGGGAGTGGGGACGAAGCATCGAATCTCTTTTTCTCTTTTCTCTAAAAATCGAAGTGTTGGTCCTTGAACTCTACCAGTGCTCAAAGTTGCATAATGGCCGCTTGATTTCTTCACAGCTTGCGTAAGTGCCCTAGAAAGATTAATACCATATAACCAGTCGACTTCATGACGCGTTAATCCTGCTTGAACAGCATCAAAATCTAGCTTAGGTAATAATTGACTATATGCCTCTTGCAGATCTTCCTCTGTTAAAGTGGAATATTTCATGCGTTTAGCCTGTAGCTGTTTTTCTCCGCATGCATATTTGAGAATGGTGTAACCGATTACGCTGCCCTCGATGTCAAAGTCGCAGCCATTAACAAATTCACTTGCATCGTGTGCTAATTCTGATATGACTTTTAACCAAACCCTGATTCTTGGGTTCCCATTTTTTATTTGATATTTCGGAACCCATTGATAATCAAAAATGGGGTATTTTTCATTTTTTTGTTTGTTTGTAATTGTGTATAGGTGACCCAATGCAGGGACTACAACTATGTCGCCATTTCGGTAAGCTTGAAAGTAGGGTACACCACTGGAAAACGATTTTTTAGGTTTTCCTTGTGCATCCAATGCGGTTGCTATTCGGTTAGCCGCATCTGGTTTTTCAGTAATTATCAACGCGTATTTCTGCAACCGTTTCTAAACCACACACTACTCCACAATTGATTGTTAATTAAAAACTTTACAGTGCATTAATAGTCTATTCAATTCTTGAACGCTTTAGCAACCAATAAATACACCGTGGATGATGTAACTGAGAAGGGGAAATTAGATGCCGGAACGTGTCATTTGTCATGATTGTAAACATGTTTTGTATGAAGGCTCTGAACTTAAACCTCCAGACGAAATAATCCAGAGCTATAGCGGAAAATGCCCCAAATGTGGTCGAAAACTCTCTTTGTTACCCTTGGGTGTTGAAGTTAAACCCGTAAGTAAACGTTAAAATTCCAAAAATAATACATCCTTTTTTCAACTGTTTTTTAGCTATAAGTAACATAACTGCCGTTGTATTTATGGCTATTAACAGTCTGTTTCTCTTATTATTTTCTTTATTTATAGTTGAAGCATGTTTCTTGAGGAATTACTGATAAGCCGTTTTTTTAAATATACTCTTACTAAATAATTCCATTACCCTATTGTTAAGGTTAGTTTTGGAAAGCAATAAATAAATCTCTCATGTGTAAAATAGTACTAATAACATACATTGGACGAGATGGCTCAAAGTGGGGGAAACTCTTAGGGACCGACTAGGTAATGGCTTATCTGGTTTTAACAGGTTTGGAATACATGTAAGCCATGGTACTATCTTAGCTTATGCTGCATTGATTTTGATTCTCTTTGTCGCATTTACTATCCGTATTTTGCCTCTTCGATGGGAAAACCTTGCGATGGGTACCGCTTACCTCAATGAGTTTGATCCCTACTATCAACTTAGCATTACCCAGCATATGATTAACAATGGGTTACTTTCACCCTACACCGAACATTGGATTAATACTATGAAGTGGTTCCCTGATGGATTAGACATGTCTACTTCATTGCCCTCGCTACCGATGACAGCAGCTGTACTCTACAGTATAGCATCAGTGTTCGGTCAAATCGATTTAATGACTTTCTGCTCAATACTTCCAGCTTTTATAGCTGCAGTCTCATGTTTTATCCTATATTTTGTAGGAAAAGATATGGGTGGACGAGCAGTCGGTTTATTCTCAGCCTTGTTCCTTGCATTGGCACCATCTTACTTACAGAGAAGCTCGCTAGGCTTTTTTGATACAGAAATTCCTGGTGTTCTTGGATTAGTTTTATTCATTTTTCTATTCATGCGTTCTATGGACGGAAATCGTTCACTTAGAGCTTCTTTGCTTTACGCAGTAGGCGCTGGGCTGTCTTTAGCATACTTCATCGCAGGATGGGGTGCAGCATACTATATTATTGGTTTAGTTTCACTATTCATTTTGGTTCTGGTTCTCTTAAAGAGATATCAGCCAAGAATGCTAGTTAACTATAGCATAATATTCGGTATAGCTTTGATGATTGGAACCAAAGTTCCCTATCTGGGGCTTAGTTACCTTACATCAGGCGCTATACTTCCAGTAGGTGCTGTATTTATAGCGTTGATTATAGCGGAATTGCTACGTAATAATATCTCGATAAAAAACAAACTTGTCATGATTGTGGGTGCGTTAGTGATTATAGTTGGAGCATTTATCGCTTTATGGCTAACTGGAACACTCAGTAGCCTGGCAGGAAAATTTGTCACTGTATTAAATCCCTTCATTAGGGCCTCTTCTCCCCTTATCGACTCAGTAGCAGAACAACGAATAACTGCATGGGGTAATCTCTACATAGAACTAGGCATAACCATATTATTCTTCTTAGTTGGGCTATACTTTACATTACGTAATCCAACCAACCGAAACATATTCCTTCTACTCTTTGCGGGGACCTCGCTATATTTCGCCAGTTCAATGGTCCGTCTACTAGTACTCTTCGCTCCAGCATTCGCAATGATTGCGGCCATAGGAATAATAAGTACTACTCGACCCTTTTTCAAATTACTTAAAGGGGATCCTCGAAAGTTAGCAAAATCAAAACGACGAATGCCACGTGTAAGCAAAGAATTCAGTGGAGTTGCAGTACTTCTCATCTTTATGCTATTGGTTTCAAGCTTTGCTTTCTCGCCACAAACAGGTGGCACTCCAAGAGCAGTCTCTAATGCATACACCCCGACAGCAATTAGCTCTTCCAGCCTTCCAATAGGTGGTGCAGGTCTCAACGCACCTGTTACTACATGGCTTGACACGGTACAGTGGCTTAATCAAAATGCTCGATCTACCGATGTCACAGTCAGTTGGTGGGACTATGGTAACTGGTTGAGTGATCTTGGAAACGTGACCACACTTGCCGACAACACAACCGTAAACAGTACAAAGATTGCGGATCTTGGTTTCTTCTTCATGGGCAATGAGAACCAAAGTTTAGCCCTGATGTCGCAGTATGGACAAGACCGGGTCAAATACGTTGTGGTCTATGAAGTCCTTGCGATAACTGGACAAACAGCAACTGGTTCATTAGTTGTGGCGCCCGCTGGATTTGGCGATGAAGGCAAATGGGTTTGGATGGCTAGAATTTCGGGGCAAGAACCTAATAGATTCGTCGATAAGGGTCTAATCAGCGCTTCTGATATGTGGCATAACGAAACCAGTTTTGGACAATCAGGTCAAACTGGCTTTCAATGGAACGATCTAGGCTTAAACAGTACCATCGAAATGGTGCTCTTCAGCATGCAATCACTGTATGTTGCAAACATTAATTCGCAGGGTACCTACACACTCGAACTCGACCACGCCGCATCGACACCAACATACCTTAGACCTATCAAAATTTCTGGTATAGATATTGATCCTCAAACATACGGCGGTCTAATCCCACTCGTGGGTATTTACGAAATCGACTGGGACGCATACAACGCAGCAAATCCATAGGATGGGCGTGCTAGGTGTTTCCCAAGGTTCCTGATCAACACAAAGTTGGTCGACCCTTAATCCCCAACGGTTTGGGCGTTTTTTACGTCCTTTTCACCACCGTTTACTTATTACTAGTATATTTTTTACAACAAAGTTCTAACCCTGAGCATGTTTCTGCAGCTTTCACTCTAGCGGCATGTGTTTTGTTTGGTGGCTTTATGGGTATGATGGATGATTGGATTGACCTAAAATGGCGTTATAAAGCCTTCATGCCCCTAATTGCAGCTTTGCCTCTAATCTACTATGCGCAGGTTATAAGTGCCCGAACGTCTATTACCCTTCCATTTATTGGTGCCATAGATTTCGGAATTTCTTACTTCTATATAATAATACCCTTGATCGTGATGATTGTAACTAATACAGTTAACCAACTTGGCGGTTTAAATGGCTTAGAAACAGTCTGTCCCGCAATAGTCATTACTGGTTTAATGGCTTTCTCGCCTAATTGGCTGTTAATGCTTGGACCCCTACTATTCTGGCTAATACTATCAATACTCAATGTCTCCGGAAAAATTTTTGTCGGCAATACTGGGTCATTTGCTATTGGCATGACTATCGCCTCTTTTGCTGTCATTTCAGACATGAAGGTGAACCTGTTTATCTCAATCTTGCCATTTATTTTCAACAGTTCCATTATTTTATTATCAGTATTTTTTACACGCAAAAAAGCTGCAGTGTCCTTCGACGGGCAGAAATTATGCTCGGACAATCGGAGGAGTCTTGTAACTATCTTAACATACCATCGACCACTAAGTGAACGTATGATCGTTATTGCAATATCTTTAATTGTAGCTTTCTTTACGTTGTTTGGTTTGTTAATACAAGTAATGTCTTAAGCCATGCTAAGAGGTATTGCCCGATTATGTGCCTAAGAAACTAGCTAACCGCGTCATGCCGATGATCTCTTCGAAACTTAAACCCAACGCATCAAGTACCTGATCAAATGTTGACTGCAAATATGCAACGTATTTCTCGACATCTATTTCATTTCTAGAAGCAAGCTCAACAGGTTTAACTCCTGCGTTTCCTTTAGACGATATATTCTGGCTTCCTGATTTCATGACCTTTACGAAGCTAATTAGGTCGCCTGCGTGAATTTCTTTTCCACTTTCCTGTAGAATTAATGCTGCCTTCACATGTTGCGGTGTAGTCTTAGTATAACGCGATAAGTCATCACCTAATACAACATGGAATGCTAAGTCGCTGTTTTCCACCCACTCTCGGCGTTTCAACATGTTATACCTTTCCCGAACGATGGTGGCTATGTCTTTTCTAGCTTTCTCGAAATCTTGAGGGTTCTTAACTTGCGCCAGTCGGGCTTTCATTTGATTAAACGCGTCTTTAATAAACAGAGGAATGTGCTTTTTTTTACCAGTCAGACCCTTAACATCTACTGTGCCGTCTTCGAGTACACCTAGATAGTTCTTTTTACGACTACTAAACACTGCATAGCGATAGGTTTTCTCCATATCTATACCCATTCCTAATTCGTGTTCGGTATAGTTGATGATGTCTTCGATTTGTTTTTTACTTGGATTTTTAAGAAACACACTGTCTGTGTCTCCGTATAACACTTGGACACCTATAGAATTAGCATAGCTAAGTATTTGGGTGATACTATAGCGCCCGACTGCTGCAGTTGCTTCAGCAACTGGTGGGCAATAAAGATCAAAACTGTCAGCTCCAAATACCCCATAACTAGCATTTAAAATAACTTTTAGTGCTCCCTGCGCAATATTGTACCAACTACGAAGTTCCGTTGGCAGGGCCTTATCTTTAGCTCGATTCTTATACCACCGCACTCGCAAATCACGCAATGACCCTATGAGCAAGCTTTCTAGCGCCCTCTTCTCAGTACATACCCAATGTTGCGTATCTGGAATAGTATGTCCATGGCAACCGGGGTGATTGCAGCGGATTGATTGGTAGCCTAGGTTCCAAACTTTGATAATAGATGGATATAGACTGGGAAAGTCCATAACTGCAACGTTAAAGTGCACGCCTGGTACAGGCTCAACAACTATGGCTCCTTTGTATTTTTTACCCTTAATTACGGCGGTAGTGCTGGTTTTGCCTTTTTTAGTTAGGATATCTTCAGCATTAGGGATGAGATATCCTTTTTTGCGGTGTTCACGGTGCATGAAGTTGCGAATCCATCGGCTCACCCCTTGGCGGCTAACATCCTCCATGGGCATAGATGCTATTCGGGTGAGAACCAACATTAATTTCATAGCTGAATCGTTATCGTGGCTGGTTAGTTTATAGGTTATCTCACTGTCACGAAGGCAGTATGAGGCCAACTCATTGTAGTTTAAGTCGCCGAAAGTTTTTTCAAGGTGAATTTTTTTGGTACCGATTAAAGCATAACCAACGTCGTCTAAGCTTACATCTTTGTATTTACCGCCATAAGCGTAAATCTGAATTGATCTGTTAAAAAAGAATTTGTAGAGATCAATATGAATACCAAATCGAAGTAGGCAGACGCGTTTTCCAACTTCAATTGGAATGTCAATTTTACTAAATCCTAAGTTGTAAGCTCGATGTGCAAGATAGCGAAGGTCAAAGTCGTCGCCGTTGAAAGTTAAGATAAAGGGGTAATCGTTAATAACATCAAAGACTTTTCCAATAAGCTCCTTTTCGGTGTCACAAAATTCTACTTCTACACCTTCTACAAGTTGTGGGTCGCCATCTTGCATATCTTCACGTTTTAAGACAAGGACTCTTTTGTCCCCGTCACTACTATATATGGAGCAGGCAATGACAGGGCAGGCGCCTTCACGAGCATCGGGCATACGCTTAGCTAGTGGTGAGTAAACCTCGATGTCAATGGCAGCACGACGGAATTCGGGTGCTGGATACTCAAGGAGCTTAGCCCACATTTCTGCGTAACCGCTTTCCTCTTCTGAACAATCATTAAAGACTTCACGGATTTTGGAAAGGTTACCTGCGATTGTATTATCACTAACTGAGACGAGATTGCCATTTTTAACTTCATAAATCATTCCTGGCAACAGTTGACGATCAAAAATGTATGATTGATAATACTTAATTTTTGATTCCCAAATCTTAGCGTTAGTATCTTTAATGTTAACGCCAAAAACATTGGGAAAGTCCTCTGGAATTATATCTCGAATAGTACCACTTGGTCGACCTCCAATGGCGAGGGGGTCTTTGCATACGATTTTAGTGGCTTCAATTTCTTTATCGTTGAGCGGATCGGTTCTTTTTACCTCCTCAAAATGATCGAAGCCTTCGTGGTTTTTTACCCTTTCAAATAGTTCCATTTCCTCTTTAGCGATGCTCGTAAGACAATACGGCAGGTGCCCAGTATTATCATACCAAAAGTGTATCTGTCCTTCTATCGGTTCATATAGTTTTATCACAGCTTTTTTTTGTTTGCCATCATAAGCAGCTGAAACAAAATAGGATGCAGGTAGATTATTTGGGGCAATCGGTGGAAAAGATCGATATTCTCTTTTTTTGCGTATGACCTGTTTAGCGGGTTTTTCTTCTATTTCCGGTTGCAACTGAGAAAGCGGTTCTACAGGTTTAGGTGCTTGCGCTAAATCCTCTTTTTTTTCAGAAGGTTTAGCTGGTTGACTAAACCATTTATCTAGTGTACTCGCCATCCCATTTTTCCCTTGCTTCAGTATGGTGCATAGAGACTAAAATGTGTAGCTACGATTATACACTGAATCTATAAAAGTTGATGCGGCGAAAAATTTGTTTGGTAGCGACACTTATTGTATCTATTCTATATAGTATCCTTTTAATCCATTGATTAGAGATTTCATACGGGGTTTATGTGTTTTGTGAATATGAATGTCTAATTCTTTTTTGGTGTCAAAGATATTTCCACATTCGGTACACATATACTGCCCAGCACGGGTTACTGGAAGACTTCTTCTTTTAACTACCTGACCCACTTTTTTTCACCTGTATAATAATAAAAAGAGAGGTTTCCTATGTAATTGTGTGCAACAATGTTATTGCACACTATTCTTGTTCATGTTCTTTACCTTCTTCAATAAGTTCTCGAACTCGAGGACCACCTTTTGCCCCGCCCCTTCTTCCAGCTTCTTCAACAGTCATTTTACCTCTAGACCTGCTATTTTCACCCATGTCCTCATTTCTTCGCCTTCTCGACAAACATGTCACCTCCATTGCTGGAGCTTGTCATAGAATACATGAAGTTCTAGCAGCAATAGAAACTTGATAAGGATATGTGACTGTTAACATACAGTAACAAGTACACTATTTGAATTCCTTAATTAGGTCTATTGCATTTGGTTACTATGTGATTAAATTTGTTGCGGGAAGCTTGGACAATCGCCATTGAAACTTTAAGCTGGATGGAGATTCGAAGACTTAATGAACGCTCAGCATTAATGCGTACTATTAAACAGCTAAATACCAAGGATCCGCAAGCTATTCGGCTATCATATGGTCTCGTTGTGGAGACCACCCGTCGTAAAAATTTGATTGATAAACTTGTCAACGATGTTGTTTTTCCTAAAAATATTTGCGAATTCGATCAAGGCGTTCAAGCCTTCCTAAGACTCTATGTTTACCAGACCCGTGTCACAAAGAACTGGGGCAAATATAATCTAAAGGAAGCAGAAAATATTGCCCGTTTAGGCCGTTCGATTCTGGGTTGGAAAGCCATGAGAGACATTGAACCTTTCCTTGGGTTTTTATTAACCCGTCAACTTACTCCCATAATTGATGCATCTCCTGTAGCCGAAAAAATCGGGTTACAAACATACAATCCTATCTGGTTTGTCGAGTATTGCTTCAAACATTTTGGTAAAAAGGAAGCTGTTGCGTTCCTGCAAGGTAGCCTTAACCCTCCTCCAATTTACATTCGTATAAACACTTTGAGAGGTGTAGAAAATGAAATTGTAGAAAAACTTGAGTCAGAAGGCATCAAACTCGAAAAAGTGGAACTTCTCAAATACACCTACAAAGTGGTCGAATCCAAAACTACTCTTAACAACTCGCCGTCTCTCAAAAAAGGCTTATTTTACGTGCAAGATAAAGCCAGTTGTTTTGCAACCCAAGCTGCAAACCCTCAACCTGAAAACATAGTGCTTGATATCTGCGCTGCGCCGGGAGCTAAAACAACATTTCTCGCTCAACTCATGGATAATGCTGGTAGTATAACCTCGATGGATTTCTCAACGAAACGGATGAGGACTTGGCAAAAGGAAATCATCCGTATGGGTGCAAAGAACGCTAACCCTATTATCGCCGATGCGCGTGCCTCCATTCCAGTAATGGAAAAAGCTGATTCACTGGTTCTAGATCCTCCTTGTACAAGTTCAGGTGTATTTGCCAAGCAACCTTCTGCTAAATGGCGACTCAGTCCCAAATCAATCCATAACATGTCTGAAATACAGCTTCAAATGATCAATAATTGTGCCGATAAAGTCAAACAGGATGGCTTTCTTACTTACTCTACTTGCAGCATCACCCTTGAGGAGAATGAGGGTGTTATTGGAACCTTCTTAAAAGCGAACTCAGACTTCAAGTTAGTGACTATTGAGCCAAAGATTGGGTTGCCAGGTCTCCAAGGTTTAACTGAGTGCCAACGCCTCTACCCGCATATTCATCATTGCAATGGATTTTTTATTGCAAAAATGAAAAAATTATGAACGAGCGGAACCGAAGTCACTTAGCATCTTTTGTGGAGTTTTCTTGTTATATAATGGATACGTTACTTTGTTTCCATCCACATCTGCCATTTCATTTAATACATGTCGAATTACGCCCTCTCTGCTGATTATATGCAGCACTTTAATGTGCCGTGCGACTAATGCATCTGAAATCAGGTTTCGATGGCACTTCCATGGTAAAGCCTCAGCACACATCAATGCCACTTGGTTTTCTTTTGCTAAAACAATAATTTTCAGGAATGCAGCAACGAATTCTTTGGTTTGCATATAGTCGGCGTATCCACGGAAACTAGCGTTTTTTAATGCCAAGTTGATGCTGTTAGTTTTGGGACGATGTAATCCTCCAATAGCTTCTAGATGTATGTATTTTATATCATAATGACGAAGATGTGCGGGTAGGGTTTCTTTGTTAAACTGAGGGTTATATCGACTATGCGGGGCAGTCCGGATATCGATGAGTAGAGTGACTCCATAGATTTTTAGTAACTCGATGAATTCTTCGAGTGACCGTGTGGAATGTCCGATGGTGTACACTTTTAGGTCAGATTCTCTACTCAAAGTTTAATCCTCTCAATAAGTGATATTAGCTGTTTTATTATAAAGAATTGTTTAACAGATACCCGTTAATATTACATTGCGAGTTAGTTTTTGTTCGAGTTACAAATTAAGTGAAATTATACTTTGACATTTTACCTATTTTGCATATACTGTAATAGCAAAACGTATAAACTACTAATCTTACCTTTATCTGTAACAGTACATAAACCTTAATAGTAAACTAAAATAGCATCTTTGCTATCAAAAAACTTGCTTTCAACCATACAATAGTATAAAATCTGTCTATCCCTTTATAGGAAGGTTTTTAGTATAGTTGTTATATGAGACTGTGAAAAAGTAGACAGTCTAAAGTGAGGTTAACATATTATGTCCGTATTTGCAGCACCAGGAGCATATGACCGTGCAATTACTGTTTTCTCACCTGATGGACGACTCTTCCAAGTTGAATATGCGATGGAACTCGTCAATCGTGGCGCCACTATACTTGGAATCCAAACCTCAGACGGATTAGTGCTGGGGTCAGAAGAAAACATAGAAGCCCTTGAAGAAGCAGGCTACTCATGGAAAATTTTCCGAGTAGACGACCACATAGGAGCAGCCATAGTTGGCTTAAGCTCAGACGCACGTATATTAATCGACCAAGCACGAATATATGCTCAAAGTAACAAACTAACATACGATGAACCCATCGATATAGAAGTCGTAACCAAACGTATCTGCGACATCCAACAAATGTATACACAACACGCCGGTGTCAGACCATTCGGTGTTTCCATAATCTTTGGAGGCGTTGACAAAACAGGTTCACGTGTCTTTGGAACTCACCCAAGCGGAACCTACCGAGGTTACAAAGCCACCGCTCTTGGTGCAGGACGTGATACTGTACTAAATATCCTAAAAGAAGACTACAAAGAAGATATGTCAATCGACAACACAATCAAACTAGCAGTAAAATGCTTAGTAAAGGCGCTAGAAACACGTCAATTACCTCCAAGAATAAAAATTGCAATAATCCCTGCTGCAACCAAAAAAATGGAAATGTTAAACGACAACACAGTCGAAGGATACATCAAAGAGTTGGGTCCAAGCAAGTGACAGCGTAATGAGCGAAAAGTTCACCGTCGCACGCTTAACCAGAGAAAACGAGCACTTTGAGATTCTGGTAAAATCAACTAAAGCACTGGATTACCGCAACGGAAAAATCTCAGGTATAAGTGAGGTTTTGGCCGCTGAAACGATCTTTTCTGATGCAAACAAAGGTACAAAAGTTTCCGACGAATCAATGAAAAAAGCGTTTAGAACGACGGATCCGCTCCAAATCGCAGATGAAATTCTCAAAAAAGGTACACTTCAATTAACAACCGACCAAAGAAGAAAAATGGTCGAGGATAAAAAAAGACAAGTAATAGACTTCATAGCCCGTCGGGCAGTCGACCCAAAAACAAATTTGCCCCATCCACCTTTGCGCATTGAAAACGCCATGGAACAAATCCGCTTTTCTATTGATCCATACAAGTCAGTGGATGAGCAAGCTAAAGATATTGTAAAATTATTACGCCCTATTCTACCACTCAAAGTAGAACAGGTTAAGGTAGCAGTTAAAATCCCTACTCAATATGCTGCAAGAGCTTATGGTACAATCAAGACGTTGGGCACAATAAAACGTGAAGAGTGGCGCGGGGATGGTTCATGGTATGGTGAACTAGAATTACCCGCAGGATCATACGCTTCATTACTAAACAAACTGGGCGACTCTACTAAGGGAACTGGAGCAGCAAAAATAATCTAAGTAATATGAAATACAGGTGATTTTATGCCAACATTCTTTGAAAAAAAACAGCTCGTAACGCCCGGTGAATTGCTCGCAGAAGGCGACTATCTGCCTGGTGAAAACACATATGTTGAAAACGGCAAGGTTTACGCCTCAAGGATTGGGCTCGTGGATAGCGACAATAAAAAGGTAAATGTCGTTGCACTCAGAGCATTTTATTTGCCAAAAATGGGTGACATTGTAATCGGTACAATCCTTGAAGTAGGCTTCAGCGGTTGGACCGTTGACATTAAAGCCCCTTACAATGCAATGCTTCGTGCTTCAGATGTGTTAAGTAGACCCTTTAAACCCCAAAATGACGAATTATCAGCAGTCCTAAACGCAGGCGACTTAATCGTTGCCAAAATTGCATCCTATGATCGGGCACATGATCCTCAATTAACAGTAGGTGAACCTGGCCTTGGGAAAATAACTCGAGGTCAAATTCTCAGAGTGACACCCACAAAGATCCCCAGAATTATCGGCCGCAAAGGCTCTATGATATCGATGATTAAACAGGAAACCAACTGTCAAATAATCCTCGGATTAAACGGTGTCATATTAGTAACTGGCAAGACCATTGAAGAGGAGGAAGTTGCCATTGAGGCAATACAAAAAATTGAGGAAGAATCCCATACAAGTGGTTTAACCGATCGCATTACCCAGTTCTTGAAAGAAAAGAAACAACCAGTTAAAATGGAGGAAACACAACAATGAATGATAAAACCGACAAGTTAATCGATAAAAAAGGGATCCGCGGCGATGGCAGAAAAGCGGATGAACTTCGCTCTCTGAAACTTCAAGTAGGCGTACTATCGAACGCTGATGGTTCAGCATATATTGAGCATGGAAAAAATAAAATCTTGGCAGCTGCTTTTGGTCCAAGAGAAATGCATCCAAAGCATCTTTCGCAACCCGACCGGATGGTACTGAGATGTAGATATCATATGGCACCATTCTCAGTTCCGGAAAGAAAATCTCCTGCTCCCTCAAGAAGAGAAGTTGAATTGTCCAAAGTTATAAAAGAATCTCTTGAACCCGCATTATTCCTCGAGCTCTACCCAAGAACGGGTGTAGATGTCTTTGTCGAAGTATTGCAGGCAGATGGAGGAACAAGGTGCGCAAGCATCACCGCTGCTGCCCTAGCAATTGCAGATGCTGGCGTTCCAATGCGCGACTTAGTCGTTGCATGCGCTGCAGGAAAAATCGATGATACTATTGTCTTAGACCTCTATGATGTCGAAGATAAACTCGGTTCAGCAGATGTTCCAGTGGCTTACATGCCAAATCTAAACGCTGTTACCTTGCTACAAATGGACGGCGTCCTGTCTTCATCAGAACTTGAAAAAGCAGTAAACATGGCTATGGACGGTTGTAAAAATATCTATGCTATGCAAAAAGAGGCACTCAAGACTAAATACATGGTCGTTAAGGAGACTGAAGAGTAAATGTCATCACTCATAACTAAAGTTAGAGCAAAACAAATTGAACAACTACTAGAAAACGGTAAACGCCTAGACGAAAGAGGCTTACTTGATACCCGTGAACTTAAAATAGAACAAGGTGTGATCGAAAAAGCAGAAGGTTCTGCACGTGTATACCTGGGCAAGACCGAAGTATTGGTCGGTGTTAAAGTTGAAACTGGCGAGCCATTCTCAGACACGCCTAAAGAAGGTGTCATGACTGTTAATGCAGAGCTTGTACCAGTGGCTTCCCCCCGCTTTGAACCCGGACCACCTGATGAAAACAGTATAGAATTAGCTCGTGTTGTTGATAGAGGTATCAGAGAGTCTCGTGCTATAGATACGGGAAAACTCTGTATCGAAGAAGGCAAGAAAGTATTCATTGTTTTTGTCGATGTATACGTATTGAATCATGACGGAAACCTAATTGATGCATCTGCAATCGCTGCCATGGCTGCTTTAATGAACACAAAGATGCCAAACTATGAAGTCAAAGATGGTGAGCTTAAAATAAAACAAGGTTACAAGCCGCTACCAATGAGAAATCATCCAATTACAGTTACCCTCGGAAAAATCAACAATAAATTACTGGTTGATCCTTGGCTTGAAGAAGAATCAGTTATGGACTCACGTATTACATTTGCTACCGGTGAAGATGGTAACATCTGTGCTATTCAGAAGGGTGGCTCTGGTTATTTCACACCGCAACAGATTTTAGAAGCCTCAAAGATTGCTCTGGATAAGGCAGTTGAACTGCGCAAGAAGTTAAAATGGTGAAATAAAAGTTGCCGAAGACAAAGAAAGTAGGTCCTACTCGAGGTTTAGGTGCTCGTTATGGTTCTACTGTTAGGAAACGATATGTCAAAATCGTAACTGAACTCAAAAAACCTCATAGGTGTCCACAATGCGGTTTTGTCCGTGTTAAACGCCAAAGTGTAGGCGTTTGGGTGTGTGGTAAGTGTAGGTTCACTTTTGCAGGCGGAGCATATATTCCAAGCACGAAACTTGGTGTTATCGCGAAACGTGCTGCTAAAGGCTCGGCAATGGAAACAGTTGAGAAACAGGTACCTGTCGCTGAAGCTGAAACAACCGAAACATCGACTGAAGAAACCACCGAGTAACCCCTTCTTTCTTATTAGTTTTTATTTTTATTCCTTCCATAATTCGTATTGGTTACATATGTCTGAAAATGCTAAAGCAACGATCAATCTTGTATTTTATTCAGAAAACCAAGTGAACATTTTGTGGTCTGCATTATCACCAGAAACCAAAGCTTTGCCAACACGACGTATAAGCATTAAATTAGAAAAGAATAGTAACTGTTTGGTTTTAGTTGTTGAAGCTGAGGATACGGTTGCCCTACGTGCTACGTTGAATAGTTATTTGCGATGGATCGGCTCTACCCTAAGCGTTTTAGAGGTTATCCAAAAAAATTAGGTTTTCCTCTGAATTGTTGTTCCATTCCAGAAAATGATGTAGTCGTATCTGCTTACCGTTTTGGAATTGTCAAATATTATGTCAAAGTTTGTTCCTTGGTCGCAGATCAAGTTTTCTACATCATTATAGATGTCAGTAGTCAAGTTGTCGTGGCTCCAAAGTCCCCAAATTGTATCCGAAGCACTTCTAAAACCAAAACCATAGAAAGTTGGTAAAACATAAGCGGTCTTTAAGTTTTTGTAACTGCTGTTTAGTCGTTCATGGGTTAAACTGTATTTCCAGAACTGTTCAAGTGTATTCAAATGCTCCTGAGTTAAAATCCCATATTTGGCGTTGTCTATCTCTGGATAATTGAATACAATGGCGTATTTTGCACCGTTGTCATAGGCAAGTAATAGGTCGTTGAATAGTTCTGCTGGCGACTCGATGTATGGTGATGAGCTATAGTTGCTGTAAGTCCAAGTTATCATGACGCCCCAATCTTTATCGAACGCTTGGGCAGCACCTCGGGCGAGTGCAATTTGTTGTGCTCTGCTGTTATTCCATCCGAACTCGGCTAAAACCGTATCGTAACCTGCCATGTAATCGAACCAGTAGAGCCCATAATCAGCTGTTAATACCTGTTGTCCTGCTTTTTGATAGTATTGAATTTCGGGTCTTAATACGTCAATATATCGCTTTGTGGCTTCTGCATGGTTATCTGCGGCTTTAACCGGTTGATATTTACTTTTATCTAACTGGTCGCCTCCTGGTTCATCCCATCTATAGACAGCTAAGAATTTGTCACCATACTTTTCTTTTGCGTCTTGAACCCATTGAGCTGGAGTATAATTTTGCCAGTCTGAATACTGGGATAAATTCGTAAAAAGCACTATGAAACTTAGGTTTGAATCGTAAATGAAGTTACAACTCTCATCAAGTAGAGTTCTATTAATGGAAAACTCTGGTAACCCTAAAACCAAGACATTGGTATATTGTTTTACTTCAGACACTATGGCTTTTAGGTCGTCAATATCTCCGTATGCTACTTCTATGCCTAAGTAGAAATCGTTTTCCGCTTCGGTTATGCTTGGGTTGAAGGTGATTGTTATAGTGAGTGCTGTTAGAATTATACCTGAAAGGATAAGGGTTAGTACGGTGGCTGTCTTTTTCCTATCAAGGAATCTCTTCTCTACCAAGACTTTCATGGGCTAATGATTATACGTTTGAGAACAAAAGCTTTGTTACAATCAAATTTGGTGGCATTTGTCAATTATACATTAAATTAATTATACTCTGATTAATTATTCAGTTTATTCTGAAAATTATTGAAAAATATATGATATAAAAAAAA
>LSQX01210475.1_pt2 | contig 25864 bp, 22 predicted proteins | sample 654561 | NCBI WGS metagenome assembly LSQX01 (sample SAMN04489861, study PRJNA283612) | anaerobic digester metagenome | isolation source: 4 biogas reactors fed with cattle manure at either 37C or 55C with and... | place: Denmark: Kongens Lyngby | collected 2014 | reverse complement strand
AAGGGGCTGGAGTTCCCGTTCGTGTTCATCGTCGGGGTCGAGGACGGACTGCTGCCGCATGATGCCTCGATCGAGGAAGGCCGGATCGAGGAGGAACGCCGCCTGATGTATGTCGGCATCACCCGCGCCAAGCAGTTGCTGCATCTGAGTTATGCGCGCCACGCGCGGCGCTTCGGTGAACTGCAACGCTGCACCCCGAGCCGCTTCATCGACGAACTGCCGGCGGCCGAATTGCATGTGGTCGGGCGCGATGCCGGTCAGGACGCCGAACGCACGCGCGAACACGCCGATGCGGCGATTGCGAAACTGTCGGCACTGTTCGCCGATTGACATCCACCACCGGCCGCGCGCTGTGAGCTGTCATGCCGGCGCGGCTACACTTGCGCCACCCGAACAAGAGAGAACCGCCATGAGCCTGTTGCGCTGGGGCCTGACCGCCCTGACCGTTGTATCGCTGGCCGCCTGTTCCACCGCGCAGCTGCGCACCGAACCGCCCGCGCAGCCGGCAGTGGTCGGCGCGCCGGCACACGACAACCTCAACGCCACGCTGTGGATCCAGTCCGCCGCCGAATACGAGGGCAGCGTGCGCAGCGTGTTCAACGCGGCGCGCCATGCGCTGGACGAGGCGCTGGCGGATCCTTCGTGGATCGCGCTGCCGCATGGCGAATCCAGCGCCGGTTTTGAGAGCAAACCGCCGGCGATCATCGCCGACGCCGACGAAACCCTGATCGACAACAGCGCCTTCCAGGCCCGTGGCGTGATCGAGGATCGCGGTTACACCCACGAAAGCTGGGTCGAATGGGTCAACGCGCAGGCGGCGCGGGCGATTCCCGGCGCGGTCGAGTTCGCGCAGTACGCCGACAGCCGCGGCGTGACGATCTTCTACGTCACCAACCGCGATGCGCCGGACGAATACGAGGCCACCGTCGCCAACCTGCGCCAGCTCGGTTTTCCGGTCGCGGCCGATGCCAGCAATGTGCTGCTGCGCGGTGACGCGCGCGCGCCGGCACGCGAGAAGGGCGAACGCCGCCGCTGGATCGACCGCAACTACCGCGTGGTGCAGATGTTCGGCGACAACCTCGGTGATTTTCTCGACGGCATCAATTCCGATGTTGCCACCCGCCAGGCACTGATCGCGCCGTATGCGGACTGGTGGGGCCGGCGCTGGTTCATGCTGCCCAACCCGACCTACGGCTCCTGGTACAACGCCGTGCTGCGCAGCTGCGAAACCGACAGCGATCCGCGTTCCTGCGTGCGTTCGTCCTTGAGGCACGACTATTGATTCTTGGGGAATCAGTTATTTGCCTTTGATTTCATAAGGTGTTGCATGAGGTTTGTGTGCGACGTATTATTCGGCCATGCCGCAACAGACGGCGATTGCCCGAATCACAGCGCCCACAACCATAAGATCCGATCCGGCAGGATGCTGGAACTCAAGGGAGGCCCACGGCCTCCCGTGTTTTTTTGTACGATCCCCGGGCTGGGGCCGCCGCGCACTCCAGCGGACGTGGCGCGGCAGCGGCATCAGCGCCGGCATTTTTTTCCGGCCGCGCTTTGGGCATCATTGCTTCTTTCCGTTCCTCACAACATCCCATTGGAGTTCCCATGAAACGTATCGCCGTGCTGGCCTGCGCCAGCCTGTTCGCCCTTGGTCTGGTGGCATGTGGTGGCAAGGACAAGTCCGAGCCCGCGTCCGAGGCCGCCGTGGCGCGCCAGACCTCGGACCCGGCCAAGGCAGTCGAGGCATTCGCTGCCAAGCTCAAGGAAAACAACGTGCTGGAGGCGGTGCAGCTGGCGGTGCCACCGGCCAAGCTCGACGAGATCCGCGCCGAGTGGAAGAAGAAGATGGGCAGCGAAGAACCCAGCGCCGAAGACAAGGCCGAGTTCGCCGCCAAGATGTCCATGCTGACCGCACCGGATGCCGAAACCACGCTGTACTCGCTGCTGGAGCCGCAGCTGGTCAAGTATGAAACCGAACTCGCCGCGCAGATGCCGATGATGATCGGCATGGGTCAGGGCTTCCTGATGCAGTCGATCCAGGCCAATGAGGACTTCAGCGAAGCGCAGAAGCAGCAAGCCACCGAGGTCATCGGCGCACTTGCCGGCTGGCTGCAGACCGCCAAGTTCGCCGACCGTGATCTGGCGAAGAAGGGCATCTCCATTGCGGTCAAGACCGCGCGCGACCTGGAACTGAACACCCTGGACGATGTCCGTGCGCTGGATTTCGACCACGCCATGGGCAAGGCCGGCGTGGCCTTCGGCGGCATCAAGGGCATCCTGGCGCTGTACGGCTTTGATATCGACCAGTCGCTGTCCAGCATCAAGGCCAGCATTGCCTCGAAGGACGCTGGCGCAGCCACGGTCTCGGTGACCCAGACGCTGCTGGGCAAGACCCTGACCACGGAAACGGAAATGATCGAAGTGGATGGCCGCTGGTACGGCAAGGACACCGTCGAAGGCCTGGTCAGCGCCCTGGCCATCGGTGATTCGGACGCAGCCTCCGAGCAGGAAGAGGCCGCGATCGCGGACTGAGCCGGATCTTCCGACCGCACGCGCCGGGCCCGCCCGGCCGTGGTGCCGCCGGGCTTCCGGCGGCAGGTCGTCCGCCATGAGTGAGTCTTCCAAGCTGCCGTCGCGCCATGTGCCGCCGTCCTGGCTGTTCCGCCTGCTGGGCCGGTTGATTGAACCGTGGCTGGCGATCCGGCGCGAGCCACCCGGTGCCGGTGACGAACTGGTTCTGCCCGAGTTGCCGGTCTGCTATGCGATCGAGCGCTACGGCTTGTCGAACGTGCTGATCCTGGAACAGGCCTGTCGCGAGGCCGGCCTGCCGTCGCCGCTGGTGGCCATGCCCGGCGACATGGCAGGGCAGGGTCGTGCCGTGGTCGCGCTGTCGCGCCGCCTGGGCTTCTGGTTCGGGCGCCCGCGCAACCGCACCCATTCCGAAGGGCTGGCCAATCTGGTCGCGGCGCTGGAAGCGGACCCGGCGCTGGATGTGCAGATCGTGCCGGTGTCGATCTTCGTCGGACGTGCGCCGGATCGGCAATCGGGCTGGTTCCGCGTGCTGTTCGCGGAAAACTGGGCGATGGTCGGGCGCTTCCGCCGCTTCCTGGCGGTGCTGCTCAACGGCCGCAATACCATCGTGCGTTTTTCCGCACCGGTGTCGCTGCGCAGCGTGCTGCAGGAGGAACTCGGCACCGAGACCACGGTACGCAAGATCTCGCGTGTGCTGCGCACCCACTTCCGCCGCATCCGCACGGCGGTGATCGGGCCGGACCTTTCGCACCGCCGCACCCTGGTGGACGGGGTGCTGGCATCCGAGCCGGTGCGCGCGGCGATTGCCGACCAGGCCAAGCGCGACAACATCAGCCCGGCCAACGCCTGGCGTCGTGCGCACGGCTATGCGCGCGAGATTGCGGCCGATTATTCGCATACCGTGATCCGCTCGATGTCGTTCGTGCTGACACCGTTCTGGAACAAGATCTACCGCGGCGTTCGGATGCACCACTTCGACGCGTTGCGGCAGAACGCGCCGGGGCACGAGGTGATCTATGTGCCCTGCCATCGCAGTCATATCGATTACCTGCTGCTGTCCTATCTGCTCTACAGCAACGGCCTGGTGCCGCCGCATATCGCGGCCGGGGTCAATCTGAATCTGCCGCTGGTCGGGCCGATCCTGCGTCGCGGGGGCGCCTTCTTCCTGCGCCGCAGTTTCAAGGCCAACCCGCTGTATTCGGCCGTGTTCAGCGAGTATGTCGCGACCCTGATCGGGCGCGGGGATTCAATCGAATACTTCATCGAAGGCGGGCGCTCACGCACCGGCCGGCTGCTGACGCCCAAGGCCGGCATGTTGGTGATGACGCTGCGTGCCTTCCTGCGCCAGCCGCGGCGGCCGGTGCTGTTCCAGCCGGTCTACATCGGCTACGAGCAGCTGATCGAGGGCAAGAGTTATCTGGATGAGCTCTCCGGCCGGCCCAAGAAGAAGGAAACCATCTGGGCCTTGCTGCGCGCCGGCGCTGGGGTGCTGCGGCACAACTATGGCCAGGTGGCGGTGAGTTTCGCCGAGCCGGTGATGCTGGACGAGGTGCTGGCACGGCACGCGCCGGACTGGCGCGAACAGCAGGCCGCCGGCGCGCGCCCGGACTGGATCAATGCCGCGGTCGACGATCTGGCGCAGCGCATCCAGGTCAACATAAACCGCGCCGCCGACGTGAATCCGATCAATCTGCTCGCGGTCGCCCTGCTGTCCACGCCCAAGCACGCGATGAGCGAGGCCGACCTGCTGGCGCAGCTGGACATCTTCAAATCACTGCTGCATGCGGTGCCGTACTCGGACCGGGTCACCGTGACCGAGCTGTCGGCAGCGGAAATCGTGGCCTACGGCGAAGAGGTCAAGGTGCTGACCCGCACCTGCCATCCGCTCGGCGACGTGCTGTCGTTCGAGGGCGAACAGGCGGTGCTGCAAACCTATTTCCGCAACAATGTGCTGCACCTGTTCGTGTGCGCGGCCTGGGTTGCCAGCTGCTTCCAGAATTCGCGCCGGATGTCGCGCACGGCAGTGCTGCGGCTGGGCAGCGCGGTGTATCCGTTCCTCAAGCGTGAGCTGTTCCTGCCGTGGGATGGCGAAGGGTTTTCCGCGAATGTGGACGCCACCATCGATGCACTGGTGGACATCGGCCTGCTGTCCTTCGACGCGGAAAGTGGTTACCTGCAACGCGGGCCGGGGCAGACCGACGAGGTGTTCCGGCTGCGCGTGATCGCCAATTCGATGATGCAGGGCTTCGAGCGCTACTACATCGCGATGGCAGTGCTGGTGAAGAACGGCTCGGGCACGATCAGCGCGGCCGAACTGGAGAATCTGTGTCAGCTCACCGCGCAGCGCCTGTCATTGCTGTACGGCCCCACGGCCGGGCCGGAGTTCTTCGACCGCACCCTGTTCCGCAGTTTCATCGCGACCCTGCGCGAACTGCGTCTGGTGCAGCTTGACGAAAACGCCAAGCTGACCTTCGGGTCGGAACTGGTGGCCTGGAGCAATGACTCGCGCCTGATCCTGTCGCGCGAACTGCGCCATTCGATCCTGAAGATCACGCCGGAAACCGCGCGTGCATCACTTCCTGCGGAGACGCGCGAAGACAGCTGAAGTGCGGCGTGATGGGTCGGAGGGTCCGGGAGGGGAGCGCGCTGTGGTCAAACGAGGTGGGTGCGGGTTTCGCTGGTGCGGGCCCGCGCGGCCGGCAGGCCGCGGAATCAGAGATCCTGCTTGTAGCGCACGTAAGGCGTGCGGCCGCCGGGCGCTTCGATCACCGCCGGCAGATCGTGCAGCGGCCACTGGCTGGTGTCCGGCTTCTGATTGAGCAGGTTCTGCGCGCCGAAGCTCAGTTCGCCCTGCCATGGCGTGCGCCAGGAGAAACCGAGATCAAGGCCGTTCCAGTTGCCCTGGCCTTCGGGCAGTTCGATCAGGCGACCGGTGAGGCGGCCACTGAGGCCACGATATCCGATGCCCAGCGTCACGGTGGCGGTATCCCAGCGCTGCGGAGCGCCGAACACGCCAAGCAGTTCCTGGGTGCCGAGCGCGCCGCCAAGCGACACCCAGCGCTGGCCGCGCAGGTTCAGACTGCTGTTGAAATGCAGCTGGCGCAGATTGATTTCGCCCAGCGTGGCCGGCAGCATCGACGGAATCGACGGGTGCCGCAGGGCCGAGCCCAGTGTGGGCAGCGTGTCCGGGCCGGGCTGTTCCAGCGAGGTCTGCAACCAGGACAGGCCGAAACTCAGGTCCAGAGCGCCCTCGTCCGATTGCCAGTGCGCATCCAGCAGCACGCCGGGGCTGCTGCTGCGCAGCATCAGCGGGTCGTTGGAAGAAGCCACTTCGGCCAGCAGGCACTGTTCGGCCAGCGGGCCGAGTGCCATCGCCACATGGATGCCCTGATTGCACAGCAGCGCCAGACCGGCGTTGTTGTCCAGATGCAGGTTGCCGCTGAGGCGATTGCCGCTGTCACCGCTGCTGCGCAGGCCGATGCCGGGCAATTGCGGTTCGCGCGACAGCAGCCAGTCGGTCGCGCTGCCATCGGCTTGCTGCGGGGACAACAGCAGCAGGGCTTCGACCCGGCCGCTGCTGGTGTTCCACACCGGCAGCACATGGGTGTCACTGTCCTGCACCGGTTCCAGCGCATGCGCCGCGGCAGCGCCGAGCAGCCCGCTCGCCAGCACGCAGGCCGCGGTCAGGGCCTTGATGCGGTGGAGGGCGGGAGCGGAAATAGAGGACATGGCGGGGATTGGACCTTCGAATGCCCGGCGGGTTCCCGGCCCGGAACGAGACGGCGGGTGGCGGCAGGCAAGTGTCGCGAATGGTAACAAATTCATGATTGTTTAACAATTTCTTCTGGCCCTGCGCAGCGCTTGCGTCGCCGGATGTGCATGGACAGGCGGGCGGTCACGGGTGACACTGTCGTGGCCCTGCACAGAGGTGGGGCAGGCCATCGGGGCGCGACGCGACAGGGCGTCCCGCACGCAATATGAACGGGGATCATTCCGGATTCGATGCAGTACCAGAATTCGATGCAGGACCAGACCATCGCCAACGACGGTGCCGCCGGCCAGTCGCGTGTGCCGCGCTCGGAACTGTTGCTGTCTGGCAACCGGGTCGGCTCGCTGCTGGAATCGCTGCTGGCGTGGTCGGGCAGGCGGCTGGGCGCGGTGGCGCATGGTCTGTACGTGGTGCAGGAGGACGGCCAGCCGCAGCGTGTGGGGGAAAGCGGGGCGCTGGATGCCAGGGATGCGGATGCGTTGGTCCTTCATTTCCTCCAGCCGGAAACCAAGGCGCCGCCAGCACCGGCCGACGACTTGCTGGTGCAGGCACTGCGGGATGGCGATGTCCTGCACGGGGTGCTGGTCAGCCAGTTCCAGAAGCCTTGGGACGAAGTGGTGCTGGCGCAGATGGAGGAAGCCGCCGCGCTGCTGGCGCAGCGCCTTCCCAGTGCGCTGGAACTGGAACGGCTGAACCAGGCGCTGGCACAGCTGGCCGAGGCCGAGCGCCTGCAACGCGCGCTCTACATGATTGCCGACCTGGCCAGTGGCGAGCACGCGATGGACGACGTGCTGGCCGCGATCCACGGCATCATCGGCGGGCTGATGTACGCCGAGAATTTCTTCATCGCGCTGTACGACGCCCAGACCGAAACCGTCCGGATGCCGTACTTCCGCGATGTCATGGAGCAGGACGTCGATCTGCAGCAGGCGGTGTTCCCGGTCAGTGATCTGGAGGGTTCGCTGACGCTGCACGCGCTGCGTACCGGCAAATCGATGATGGGGCCTTCGGATCAGCTATTGCGCGAAAACGGCCTGCGTCCCGGCGGTTTCGGTCCGCAGAGCGAGGCATGGTTGGGGGTGCCGCTGCTGCGCGGCTCGGAAGTGGTCGGCGTGCTGGTGGTGCAAAGCTACGACAGCCAGCGCCGCTACAGCGAAAAGGACCGCGCCCTGCTGAACTTCGTGGCCCAGCATGTGGCCACCGCGCTGGACCGGCTGCGCTCGCACGAGGAACTGGAGCGGCGGGTGCGGCTGCGTACCGACGAGTTGAACGTGGCCAATACCGCGCTGCGCTCGGAGATCCACGAACGCGAGCAGGCCGAGCGCTTGCAGGCCGCGCTGTTCCGCATCGCCGAACTGGGCTCGATGGGCGGCAGCCTGGAAACCTTCTTCCAGTCGCTGCACACGGTGATCGGCGAGCTGATCCACGCTGAGAACTTCTATATCGCGCTGCTCGCGCCGGATCACGAGCATCTGGATTTCCCGTATTCGGTGGACGAGCGCGACCGCGTCCGCAGCACCCGCCTGCTCAGCCACGGCCTGACCGAATACGTGCTGCGCAACGGGCGTGCGCTGCTGGCCGACCGCGAGATGATCCGGGCGCTGGAAAACGAAGGCGAACTGCGCACCCACGGCACCATGTCCACCACCTGGCTGGGCGTGCCGCTGATCTATGACAACCACACTGTTGGCGTGATGGCGGTGCAGAGCTACGACGACGCCCACACTTATCGCCAGCGCGACCAGGACCTGCTGACCTTCGTTGCGCACCACATCGCCAATGCGCTGCAACGCAAACGCCAGGCCGACATCCTGCGTGAAACCAACGCCGCGCTGGAGGAGCGTGTGCGGGAACGCACCGAGGCGCTGGCCTCGATCAATGCCGCGCTGCGCGACCAGATCGCCGAACGCGAACGCGCCGAGCGCCGGCTGCGCCATGCCGCACTGCACGATGCCTTGACCGGCCTGCCCAATCGCAGCCTGCTGCTGGACCGCATGGCACAGGCGCTGGACCGCTACCGGCGCGATCCGGCGATGCAGTTCGCGGTGCTGTTCCTGGATCTGGACCGCTTCAAGGTGGTCAACGATTCGGTCGGGCATCTGGTCGGTGACGAACTGCTGAAGGCCGCCGGCGGGCGCATCCGCGCACAGTTGCCCGAACACGCGATGATCGCGCGTTTGGGTGGCGACGAATTCGCGGTGCTGCTGGAATCCTCCGATGCGGCCGGCGAGGCGCCGGAGGTGGCTTCGCACATCATCGCCGCGCTGGAGGAGCCGCTGCGCATCGCCGGCAAGGACATCTACAGCTCGGTCAGCATCGGCATATCGCTGTCGCAGCCGCATTACCGCACTGCCGAAGAGTTGCTGCGTGACGCGGATGTCGCGCTGTATCGGGCCAAGGCCAACGGCCGCCGCCGTTTCGAGGTGTTCGACGAAACCCTGCGCCGCCATGTGCTGTTGCAACTGGAGCTGGAAGGCAATCTGCGCCGGGCGCTGACGCGGCGCGAGTTCGAGCCGGTGTTCCAGCCGGTGTTCGATCTGGAAAGCGGTGCCGTGGTCGGATTCGAAGCGCTGCTGCGCTGGCGGCATCCGCAGCATGGGCTGATCGCGCCGGCCGAGTTCCTGTCGCAGGCGGAGGAGTCGGGGCTGTCGGAGGCGATCGACTGGCAGGTGTTCGACAGCGCTTTCGCACAGGCCGAAGTGCTGGTCGGCAGCCGCGCCTATCTGGGCATCAACGTCGGCGCGCGGCATCTGCGCACGCCGCAGTTCGTCGATGCGCTGCTGCATCGGCTCGACGCCTTCGGCTTCAACCCGGCGCAGTTGCGCATCGAGGTCACTGAGCGCGTGCTGCTGGAGGATCCGGAACAGAGCCGCGCGCTGATGGCGCGGCTGGCCAGCTACGGCATCAGCGTGGCGCTGGATGATTTCGGCACCGGCTATTCCTCGCTCAGTTATCTGCACCAGTTCCCGCTGCAGGCGATCAAGGTCGACCGTTCCTTCATCAGCCCGCTGGACAGCCCGACGCCGGGCAACTCGCTGACGGTGTTGCGCGCGGTGCATGCGCTGGGCACCGAACTGGGGCTGGAAGTGATCGCCGAAGGCATCGAGACGCCGGAGCAGCTGCGTCTGATCAAGGAATTGGGCGGCGCCTGCGGTCAGGGCTTCCTGCTGGCGCGTCCGGCACCTGCGCACAGTCTCGTGGCGCAGGGCTGGGTCGGCAGCTGATCGGCAGCTGATCGGTCGGAGGTGTTACTGGGTCAGATCGGGCGCGGCGCTGGCCGCCGGCTGCGCGAACAGGTGGCCGATGTCGACGGTGTCGAAGCGGTAGTTCTGGCCGCAGAATTCGCAGGTGACCGTGGCCACGCCATCGTCCTGCGCGGCGGCCATCGCCTCGCTTTCGCCCAGGCCCAGCAGCACCTGTTCGACCCGTTCGTGCGAGCAGGTGCAGGCAAAGCGCAGGCTCTGTTCGGCCAGCAGGCGCACGCCGTCCTCGTGGAACAGGCGGTAGAGCAGTTGCTCGGCCGGCAGCTCGAACAGTTCTTCGGGCTTCAGTGTTTCCAGCAGTGCCTGGACCCGGTTCCAGGCGTCCGGATCGGCCTCCTGGCCGGGCAGCACCTGCACCATCAGGCCGGCGGCGCAGCCGACACGCTGGCCCAGCAGCAGGCGCGTGGGCAGTTGCTCGGACTGGTCGAAATAGCCCTCGAAGGCGGTCGCCAGCGAATCGGCATCCAGCCCGACCAGGCCCTGGTAACGCACCGGCTCGGGCTGGCCGGGTGGCTGGGTTTCCAGCGTCAGCGCGAGCAAGGCGTCATCGCCGAATTGGCGCGGTGTCAGCGGAACCGGCACCGGTTCCTGCCAGTGTGCCAGCCCGCGCAGGCTGCCCGGGTGGCGGTATTCGGTGAAAATCGTGCGCAGCGATTGGCTGGCCTTGAGTTGCAGCGAAAGCCGGCCTTCGATCTTGGTGTGGCCGCCGAACAGCGCCACCGCAGCCATGGATTCGCCGAGCAGGCGCGCCACTTCGGGCGGGTAATCGGCGTTGGCGTGGACGGTCTGCCAACTTTCGCGCAGGCGCACCAGCACGCCGCGCACGCCGGCGCCTTCGATCAGGAAACGGTGCAGGACATCATCGTGGAGCGGCGTGGAAGCAGGCATCATCGGGATTCTTCACAGTGGGAGGGCACTATGGCGACGCCGGCAGCGGGCTTCAAGGCGTGGGGACGGGCGCAGGCATGACGCGGCGGCGAAAACCCAGGCGGTTGCGGCGCTGGCTGTGGCTGGTGTTCGGCCTGTGGCTGGCCAGTCTGGCGCCGGTATTGCTGCTGCGCTTTGTCGATCCGCCCACCAGCGCCTTCATGCTGGCACGACACTGGGAGGCGCGCGGCGATGCGGATTTCCGCCTGCACTGGCGCTGGGTGGACTGGGAGCAGGTGTCGCCGCAACTGCCGATCGCGCTGGTCGCGGCCGAGGACCAGAAATTTCCACAGCACCGTGGATTCGATCTGGACGCGATTTCCAGCGCGCTGGGCGAGGGCGGCGCCGACGGGCCTTCACGCGGTGCCAGCACGATCAGCCAGCAGGTCGCCAAGAACCTGTTCCTGTGGCAGGGGCGCAGCTGGCTGCGCAAGGCGATCGAGGCCTATTACACGCTGGCGATCGAGCTGGTCTGGCCCAAGCAGCGGATTCTGGAGGTGTATCTGAACATCGCCGAGTTCGGCGATGGGATCTATGGCGCGGAGGCGGCGGCGCAGCGCTATTTCGGCATCCCGGCCTCGCGCCTGGATGCCGGTCAGGCTGCGTTGCTGGCGGCGGTGCTGCCGAACCCGAAACGCTATCGCGTGGAGGCACCATCGTCCTACGTGCTGCAACGCCGTGTCTGGATTCAGCGCCAGGTGCGGCAACTGGGCGGCCCGGCCTGGCTGGAGGCATGCTGTGGCGAACCCGGCGCGACGCGGTAGCATGGCCGGCTTTCGACGGATCGATGGAGCAGGCAGGTGATGAGTTCCGTACGCCAGACCCTGGCGGTGGTCGTGCCGGCCTACAACGAGGCGGCGGTATTGCCTGAATTCAATGCCCGGCTGCTGGCGGTGTTTGCACAGCTGGATGTGGACGCCTGCGTGCTTTACGTGGATGACGGCAGCCGCGACGAAACCTGGGACACGATCACCACGCTGGCGCGTGACGATACGCGCGTGGCGGCGCTGAAACTGTCGCGCAATTTCGGCAAGGAAGCCGCGCTCAGTGCCGGCCTGGACCAGGTCGACGCCGATGCGGTGCTGGTGATCGATGCCGATCTGCAGGATCCGCCCGAGCTGTTGCCACAGTTCATCGAGAAATGGCGTGAAGGCTACGACGTGGTCTACGGCAAGCGGCTGGAGCGCGATGGCGAAACCTGGCTCAAGCGCGCCACCGCGGCGGCTTTCTACCGTGTCATGCAGCGCCTGTCCTCGACTGCGATTCCACCGGACACCGGTGATTTCAGGCTGATGTCGCGGCGCGCGCTGGAAGCCCTGCGTGGCCTGCGTGAGCGCCAGCGCTTCATGAAAGGCATCTTCGCCTGGGTCGGTTTCCCGCAGGTGGCGTTGCCGTACCGGCGCGACCCACGTCATGCCGGGGTCAGCAAGTTCAACTACTGGAAACTGTGGAACTTCGCGCTGGAAGGTATCACCTCGTTTTCGACCGCACCGCTGCGGGTGGCGACCTACGTTGGCCTGGCCACCGCGCTGGTGGCGTTCGGTTTCGGCCTGTGGATCGTGGCCAAGACCCTGTTGTGGGGAAATCCGGTCGCCGGCTATCCCTCGCTGATGACGGTGATGCTGTTCCTGGGCGGCATGCAGCTGATGGCGCTGGGCGTGATCGGTGAATACCTGGGCCGGCTCTACATGGAAGCCAAGGCGCGCCCGCTGTATCTGCTGGACAGCTTCCACCCGGCATCGGGCACGGTGCCGCAGGCGACGGCGCCGTGGCAGGCGCATGTGCCCGACGTGATCGCGGCGGGGGGCACCCGGTGAGCGGACCGTGGAGCAGGGCACGATGAGTCAGCGCCTGGAAGAACTGCTGGCGCGCTTCGCCTCCCGCGTGCGTGCGCAGATCGCATCCAACGCCTTGAATATCCACGGAATCGACCCGGATGACGTGGAGCAGGAGGTGCGCATCCGGCTGTGGAAGGCGCTGCAGCGTGACCCAAACGCGGACTTCCCTGCGTCTTATATCCAGCGAGTGGTGGTCACGGTGATCGTGGACGCGGTACGACGGGCGCAGGTGCGCGCTGCCGATCCGCTGCCCGATGCCGATGACGGCCACGAACTTCCCACTGTCGCGCCGGGCCCGGACCGGGTTGCCGCCGACCAGCGCAAGGTGGAGGAAGTGGCCCGCTGCATCGAGCTGATCCCGCCCCGGCGGCGTCGCCCCTTGCAGCTCTACCTGCAGGGCTTCGGCCTTCAGGAAACGGCCGACATGAGTGGATTGACGCTGGATGCCGCACGCAAGCTGATCTATCGCGGCCTGGATGAAGTCAAAGCGCGGATGCGCGACGCTGGATACGAGGAATAGGAAATGGACGAGGCACGCATCAGGGAGCTGTACCGCCAGCATGCACAGGCGCAGGAAGCCATGCACGATGGTCCACTGGCCGAAGACATTCTCGCGGTGTTGTCACGTGGCGACTGGCCGGCCGATGAGCATGGCCCGCTGGATCGCGTCGCCACTTCGGCCTTGTCGTCGGATATCGCCCGCCTGATGGAGGGGCTGGACCAGGACATCGAACAGCTGGCCCGCGACGTCCGGCAGGAGCGCGCTCCGCGCGTGGTGCCGTTGCAGCGGTTCCTGCGCCGTGGCCTGGCGCTGGCCGCCGGCGTCGGTGCGTTCGCGGTGCTGTTCGCACTGGTGCAGGGGCAGGGCTCGCTTGAACCCCAGCCGGTGCCAGGCACAGCGCAGCTTGCGGCGGAGGCCGACGGCGCGGACGTGATCATGGCGGTGTCGTTTGAAGCTGCCGAACGCGGTCAGGTGTCGGCCGCTCCGTCCAGCCAGGACACGATCTTCCGCGGCGGTTTCGGCTCCTGATCGAGGGCTCCTGATCAGGGCGTTGCAACTCGCCTGCCGCGAACCGTACGGCGCCACCATCCAGGGTGCCTATGGAGCGAACCTGTTACCCCATGCGCCTCCGTCACCGGGGGCGTTTTTTTTATCACTACTATCGCTACTTCTGGCGTGCAGGATTCGCACGTTTCGGACGGATTTGCGGGTTTCTCCCGACCCTCCTCAGTAGGGCCAGTGCAGAAACGTGCACAACTTGCACGTTACGTACTCTCAGGCTATATTCGTTCCCATGACGAACGTTGTGGCCATCTCTGGAACGCCCAATAGTTCACTGGCCAAGGAAAACCGGCCAGAGCCGGGTAGCGAGCGCAGCCTTGCGTTCCTCGGTGGCGACGGCCACGCCTACGCCTTCAACCTCGTTCGCGACTGGGAAGCTCAGCTCATCCATCTGGAAGGGCTCAAGGGCAACAGCGCCAAGAGCTTCGCCGACGACGTGTTCCGGCTGCTCAACCACGCCAAGGTCGCACCGTGGGACCTCAAGAAAGAGCATGTCACCAGCTTCTTGCAGGCGCGGTCCAAGCTGCGGCCGAGCGGCGCGCTGTCGCCGGCGACCGTCGGCAGCTACTGCGCTGCCTGGCGCTCGTTCCAGAACTTCATGCTCGAACTGGATCGCGTCAACGAGATCGTGGCGCGCTTCAAGACGCGACCACGCAAGTTCGTCACCGAAGAGAACTCGATTGCCGTCAAGAAGTACAAGGCGAACTGGGTTCCGAAGGCTTGGGCGCTGACGCCGGAAGAGATTGACGCGATCGATGCCCAGTTCGTGGCCGACATCAAGCAGGCGTTTGCGTCCCGGAGCAAGTCCCTGCTGCCGCTCCAGCGCGACCGCGTCATGTTTCACCTCTCGATCCACTTCGCCTTGCGCGTTTCCGAGTTGGTGACGGTCGAGCTTCCGGCGTTCCAGCCCAGCCACGATCCCAAGCTGGCTCACTTCGGAAATTTCGGCACGCTCACGATCACCGGCAAAAACGACGTGACCGGCACCATCCCGATGCGGGAGCCGGAAGTCTTTGGTCTGCTGGAGTGGTACCTGTCCTCTGTCCGCCAGAAGATCCTGCTGCGTCGGAAAGACGCTGGCAACGGCCTGTGCGAGTTCGACGGACGGAAGTTCGTCACCTCACAGCTGCTGTTCCCCAGCGAGCGCGGCGGCGTGATCAACCCCCAGGCNNCATTTCGCAAGCGTCTGAAGAAGATGGCGATGCGCGCTGGCGTGATCCGCAAGAAGCTCACACCGCATGTGCTGCGCCATACCGGGTGCACGCTCATGGTGCCGGTGTACTCGCCCGAAATCGCGCAGAAGTACATGCGCCACAAGAACCTGTTCACTACGCTCTACTACTACCACCCCACACCGCTGAACGCCGCGCACGAGGTCAACAGCGCCGTTGCCCTGTTCCGCGATGACGAGGAATGACGTGATACACGAGGTCCGACCATGAAGATCAAGCTCCGCAACCGACTCGAGGTTCTGATGAAGGACTCGGGCGTCAACAGCTTCGAGGAGATGGCCCAGCGCCTGACGCAGAATCAAGGCTGCAAGATCACTCGCACCGCACTGAGCCGGAAGTTTCGCGATCAGGATGTATCGCTCGCGCTTTCCATGATCGAAGCGATCTGCAACGAACTGCAGTGCCTGCCCGGCGACATTTTCGAGACCGAAGTGTCCGACGCTTCCGAGACGTTCGTGGAAGAGCTGCGCACGCGGCTGCAACCGTTCCGCTACGGCACGATCCGCCTGCAGAAGCCCGGGCCGGCGACTGAGATGGCTTCCGAGCCGACAGGAGAAGTCGCCTCAACGCCCGCCAAGAAGGCAAAGCCGGCGATGGATCTGGATGCAATCGCCGGTCCGCGGGTCTCGCATCTGCACGCCGGCAAGCTGAAGAAGTGAGTTGAGCCTTGGCCATTGCCTGCGCCCTGTGTGACAGCATCGGCCGCGGTGAACGCTGGCGTGCGCCACGTTTCTGCATGAGAACGCGGGTCGATCCGCCGGGCACCTGCTGGCTGCATTCCTCCAAGGAGGAACTGCGGTGGTGCGCTCAATCGATGGTCACCTCCATGCAGGGCGCGGAAAAGCGCAGCCTGTATCTCCAGCTGCTTCGGCGCGTCGGCGAAGCGTTCCAGCAAGACGATCTTGCGGTCGACAACCTGCTGGCGACGATATCGCCAGAGGCGAGGTCGATGCTGCTGAAGTACGGCTCCGCCGAGCTGCGGGCGGCGCTGTCCAAGCGCATCGCCGCGCTGCCGAACGCCGAGGTGCGGCCGGCCACGACCAGCGCACGGATTCCGGACGGATTGCCTCAGCCGCTCCTGGATGGCCTGCTGGCATTCGAGAAGCGATTGCAGGCACGTTACGAGACGCTGGTTGAGCGCGGGCACACGCGTTCGCACAAGTACGTCGCGGCCGCCATGAAGGTGCCCGTGCGACTGGCCGTCTTCCTCGCCGGGGAGGGCATCGAGCGCTGGGACATCGTCAGGAATCGCGACCTGGTCGCGTTCTTCCAGAAGAACCCCGCGGCTCCGCGTCAGCCCATCGAGCGTTTCCTTCAGTCCATGGAGGATCACCGCCCGTTCCGTGAGCGCCGCGGTCGACCGGCTGGCGGACGCAAGCGAATGCGTGACGCCAAGCGTCGCCCGCCGCCTCAGGTGCTGCGTCCCGAGATCCTGCTGCAGTTTCTCGCCGACGTGCGCGAGCGCTACAGCGTGCACGAGTATTTGCTCGCGTGGATGGTGTGCCGGCTGGGCATGATCGCCAGGCACGCCTACAGCATTACCCTGGACCGAATTCAATTGAACGACCGTGGTCGAATGGTCATCCGCCCGGCGCTCGTCTGGGTCGAAGTGCCTCAGCGAGTTGCCGACCAGTTTCGCAAGATCATCGAGCCCGTCGATCCGAGTTGGGGCAAGGTCGACCCCGAGTCGCTTCGCTTCGTCACGCTGTTCGACCACTACATCACCGACCTCGACGAGTTCACAGCAAAGGTACTGCAGGGTCGTACGCGCCTGCTGCGCGCATCGGCCATCTTTGCGGCAATGCTCGACGGTCATCTGGATCGCGTGACCCTGCGCCACACCATGGGCGTGTCGATGCCCACGATCCTGCAGCTTGAGCGCCTGTTGTCCGTAGACCTCCATCGGCGGCTGGATCCCAGCTTGGTGGAGGCCCGAAATGCGCACATCACGGGGCACGTCGATGACTGACCGCCGCTGGTTCGTGTACTTGGTGGAGTGCCGGACCCGTCGTATCTATACCGGGGTCACGCCCGATCTCGTGAACCGGATGAATGCACATCGGCGCGGACGCGGTGCGGCGTTCACGCGGATCAATCCGCCGGAGCGGCTGCTCGCCGCGAAGCCGTTCGAGAATCGCAGCGAAGCGCAGCAGGTGGAAGCCCAAGTAAAGCGCCTTCCCGCGGCCCACAAGCGATTTCTGGCGGCGGAGTGGTCAAAGGAGCACCCGGTCGACGAGCGCGCCCAGGAAGCGCTTGCGCTCGGTCAGGGCTAGGTAGGCAGCCACCTGCTCGTCGATCGTGACGTTGCCTACGGTGTCGTCGTAGGTAGTCGCCGAGAGGATCGCCCAGTCCGGCATCGACATAATCCGCTCCACCATCGCGCCGCAATAGCAGGGATTTACCAGCTTCTGGAACGGGTGAAAGGAAGGGAAGTCGTCCCGCGCCAGCCATTCCAGAGATTGGTCAACGGTCGGGCGACAGGCGAGCAGCGACGATCCTTGGTCAAGCGCAAACATCACCCTCGGTCCTGGGCGCCCAGATCGGCCTTGAAGTTGAGAGCGCGGTCTTCGTTGCCGATCCACAGGTCGAACACCGCGAGGTCAGCGGTCTCCTTGGGATACTTCTGCGCCAGCAGCGTCATGGCCCTGGCATGACCGGCGTGCCGGTACATGCCGTCGGGCAACGGCGGCGCGTCATCAGGATCGTTGTCGGGATCGTGTCGGTCATCGTCCGTGAAGTCGTACACGTCCAGTCCGACCTCGGCGGCGCGCAGCGCGGCAAAGCGCAGGCGGGCGTCCGAGGCCGACGCCCGCGCCGGCACGCCGACCAGAACGGGAATCCCCAGAAAGAGCGCCAAGCGGTTCGCCACCAGTTCGGCGTAGACCTGCGACTGCGCAGCCTCGTGGTCGCACTTCAGCACAGCGGACAGCTGCCCGTCCTCGGCGCCGGTTGTGCTCCGTGCGTTGGGCGTCGCGGCGCCCGTGATTTCGTAGCAGAGGATAGGCACGGCGGCTTACGGGTGCTCGAAGGCCCAGGTATCGGCGAGCAGTTCGGCCTGCGCGATGACTTTGTCGGTGGCGTCCGGCTGCGCGTCGGGTGGGTACTTGTGCTTGGCCAGCAGCACCTTGACCATGGCCAGCATCCGCGCACGCGACGACTTGCGGTTCTGCCAGTTGATCGTTGCCGACTTGCGCAGCTTGTCGGTCAGCTCCTGCGCCAGTGCGCGCAGCACCGGGTGGCCCATCTCGCGCACGGCGGATTCGTTCTCGCATAGCGCCTGATAGAAGGCGAACTCCTCCTCGGTCAGGCCTTCCGGTGGCTTGGCGGCGTTGATCTCCTTGGCGAGCTTGATCAGTTCCTCGATCACCTCCACCGTGGTCAACGCGCGGTTCTGGTATTTGGCGATCGCCTCTTCGAGCTTCTGGGTGAACTCCTTGGCCTGCATGGCGTTCTTCTGGCCACGCGCCTTCACCTGGTCGGCGATCAGTCGCTCCAGCAGTTCGGCGGCCAGGTTCTTGGTCGGCATCTTCTGGATCTGGGCGAGGAACTGTTCGTCCAGCAGCGAGATGTCCGGCTTGCCGAGGCCCAGTGTGCCGAAGACGTCTTTCACGCCCTCGACCAACACGCCCTTGGCGACGAGCTGACGAAGCGCCGCTTCTTTTTCGAGCCGCGATCGCGACTCACCGGCACGCGTCAGCTTGATCAGACACACTCGCACCGCCTGGAAGAACGCGATCTCCTCGCGCACCTCCATCGCCGCGCTTCGGGTGCCGGCCAGCGACTGCGCCTTGGTCAACTTCAGCACCTGGTCGAGGAAGGCGCGCACGCCGCGATTGCGGCCCTTGTCGTCCGGCTCGGGGTCGACCTGCAGGACGTGCTCCATCGCCGGCCCCAGCAGGGCAAGTGCGCGCTTGGGGTCAGCGAAGCCGGCGTAGTCGAAGCCGTGGAAGAACTCGCGGCGGATCACGTCCAGCGTGTCGAGCAGGATGCGCAGCGCCTCACCTGAGGTGTCGACCGGCTCGCGCTCCTGCCCAGCGTCTCGGGTGTACTGGCGGATGGCCTTCTTCAGCTCCTCGCCAATGCCGATGTAGTCGACGATCAGCCCGCCGGGCTTGTCCTTCCAGATGCGATTGGTGCGGGCGATTGCCTGCATCAGCCCGTGGCCCTGCATGGGCTTGTCGACATAGAGCGTGTGGACCGGTGGCGCGTCGAAACCGGTTAGCCACATGTCGCGAACAATCACCAGGTCAAGCGGATCGTCCGCGTCCTTGAAGCGCTTCTCCAACAGCTTGGCGCCCGAGCGGTCGGTCCGATGCTGCTGGTAGTGCGAAGGGTCAGACGAGTTGCTGGTCATCACGATCTTCAGTCGACCCTTGGCGATGTCCGGGTCGCCCCACGCGGGCCGCAGCTTCACGAGCTCGTCGAACAGCCGCACGGCCGCCTCGCGTGAGACCGCCACGATCATCGCCTTGCCCTCGATCTGCTCCTTGCGCGCTTCCCAGTGGGCGACCAGATCGGCGGCCAGGGTCGCCAGACGACCATCCGCCATCGCCAAGGCCTCGAGCCGGGTCAGCCGACTGACCGTCTGGCCCTGCTCCTGTTCGTCCTCGTCCTCGGTCGCCTCCAGGAACTCGTCCATGAGCGCCTGCTTCTCGGCCTCTTTGAAGCGAAGCTCGATGATCCGGCTCTCGTAGCTGACTGGCACCACCGCCTCGTCTTCCTGCGCGGCGATCATGTCGTAGACGTCGACGTAGGTGCCGAAGACCGCCTCGGTGTCGCGGTCGTCCAGGCTCACAGGCGTGCCGGTCATGCCAAGGTAGATCGCGTTCGGCAGCGCATCGCGCATGTACTTGGCGAGGCCGTACTTGGTCTGGCCCGTCTTGGTATCGAGGTCGGCTCTGAAGCCGTACTGCGTGCGGTGCGCCTCGTCGGCGATCACGATGACATTGCTGCGCTCGCAGAGGACCGGCACCGAAGTCTGGCCACGCTCGGGAGCGAACTTGTTGATGGTGGTGAAGAACACGCCGCCGGCTTCCACGGCCGTGAGCTGCTCGCGCAGGTCGTCGCGGCTGTTGGCCTGCACCGGCGTGGCACGGATCGACCAGCGGCAGTCGGCAAAGGTCTCGAACAACTGGCCGTCCAGGTCTTTGCGGTCGGTGACCAGCACGACGGTCGGGTTCGCGAACTCGGATCGCTCGCGCAGGGCCATCACGTAGAACAAGGCGAGCAGCGACTTGCCCGAGCCCTGGGTGAACCAGATCACGCCGCCCTTGCCGTCTTTGCGATGGGTCAGGGCGTCGACAGCTCGTTGCACCGCTTTCTTCACGCCGTGGTACTGATGCCACTGCGCGATGATCTTGAAGCTAGCTCCGCCGTCGCTGCCGCCAAAGGCCACGAACCCGCGGAAGAAATCGAGCAGGGTGTGCGGCTCCATCAGGCCGCGCATCAGCGACTCCAGCTCCAACATGCCCTTGGCGGCCTTCTCGCCGCCAACCAGGCGCCAGCGGGAATGACGGCTCAGATCGGCGCTCAACGAGCCATAGCGAGCCACCGTGCCATCGGAGATGACGTTGAGCAGGTTGTACGCGAACAGCTGCGGGATGTCGGCCTTGTAGGTCTGGATCTGGTGGTAGGCCTTCTCGTAGTCGGCATTCGGGTCGGCCGGGTTCTTCAGCTCGATGACGACCAGTGGGAGACCGTTGACGAACAGGACCAGGTCGGGTCGGCGGAGCTTCTGGCCGTGTACGGTGAACTGCTGGACCGCGAGAAGATCATTGGGGCCGTCGAAGTCGATCACCGGCACACGCAGCACGCTGCGCCGCCCATCTGGCTCAATACGCTCGAGCGGAACGCCATTGCGCAGCCAGTCGTACATCTCGCGGTTGCCATCGACCAGCGACTGCGAGCCGTAGCTCGCGACCTTGGCCACGACCTCGCAGACTTCGGCGGGGACCAAATCGGGAGAAAGCCGCGACACCGCATCGCGCAATCGCGGTGCCAGCACGACATCGGCGTAGCGGTCTCTGCCTGCCTGCTCCCCACCCGGCGATACCGCGTCGCTATGCAGGCAGGTCCAGCCCAGGGACGCGAGCCAGTCGAGGCAGACGACTTCGAGGTGGTTTTCGTTCATGTCGCCCCTTGATCGGTAGCCGGGAAGCCCCCATTAAACAACGAGATAGAGGCTTGGACCGCAATCTTCGCGGCCGCCCATCGGGAGTTCATTGCGGGTCAAGCTCTTGATGGGTACCATTCGCGTCAGCTCATCAACCATGCGTTGAAGGAGTAACGAGGCCGTCCCTAGGGGCGGCCTCAGCCTTTTCTAGGTGCCCCAGAACGCCCGGTACGCTCGTTCGCGCTTCCTGCGCTGATGCTCGTGCTCGATCCAGAAGGCTGTCCACGGCAGGACATAACCTCCGCGATCCGCCACGACGACGATGTAGCTGAAGTCATCGGGGGCGAGTAGGTAGCGGTCCTCGTTCTTGCGCGACTCTTTCCACCAAACGATGCGGCACGCGGTGGCTCCGGGAGCCTTTCCGTCGTACTCGTCCATCATCGGCCGCGGCCATCCGACACGCTCGCAACGCCGCATGTTTGGCAGTCGATCGGCCTCTACATCGCCGTCCGAAATCAGGTGCCAGAAGGTCGCGCTCTTCCCGTCGGACTCCGGGTGGCGCTTCACGCCGACGCGCTTTCCTGGCCATGAAGGTTTGGACGCGATGAAGTCCGCAGAGAATCGGTGATGGATGCGCTCGAGATAGGTGTTCCAGTCACCTTGCGCGTCTTCGAGCAGGATCAAGGCCGGCAACCAATCGATACTCATGCCATGGGCGCCACGGTGCGACCGCGCCACACGAACATGTTGAACTTTGGCTCGCGTAGGAGTGTAGGCCGCGTCAGGGTGTAGCCGGTGCGCTCTCGGATACGTGCGATGAGTGATTCCTTGCCGGCATTCCCCGCCAAGCCGCGATTGACGTAGCTCACCGCACCGAGCAGCAGATCGGCCAGTTGCAGACCTTCCACAGCGTGTGATTCCACCACCTGTACGCGTTCCAGAATCTTGCGGTCGAAATCGTAGAGGTTGTTGCACAGCACGTCGTGCAGCTTGACGACCTTGCGAGCGCTGCGCGTGTCCTTCTTGTCGAGGTAGATTCGGAAGCGCGCATCGGGACGAATCAGCGGCTCCAGCAGGCCGAACAACATTTTGTAGTACCAGTCGTCGTGGCTCTGCCCGAAGTCCACGTGAACGAGGCCTGTCTTGTGCGCCACCCACGCGCGGAAGTGAAGGTCGTCGTCGTCAAAGAAGTAGTCCAGGTAGTCCCGGTAGAAGCTCTGCTTGGCCGGCGAAACCTTGCTCCACTTCACCTCGAAATCAGGTGGCAAACCGTGTGCCTCCTTGATCTCGCGCAAGCGCACGGAAATTTCACGCGACTTGTCGACCGGGCACCACACCGCGCCCAGAACCATGAGCGGTTGGCCATCGTTGGGCAGGTGGCAGCTCTCGTCACAGTAGATGTTGAAGGATTCGCTCATGAGTCGATCACCACATCGTCGATGAGGCCCTCGAATCCAGCCTCCATGGCACGCCAGAGCGTGGCGAGTTCCCGATAATCCTCGGGGGTGAAGGTCCGACCGTGGTGCGACCGAGCGCGCAGCTGGCCGAGGCGGGCGATCATGTGCCGCAGCGCGTCGACGTCCTCGTAGGCAACGGCAAATACCGTCTCGAAGTGTTCGTCGTGGCACATGATCAGTTCGTAGTGCTTGTAGTCGGCGTGATCCAGCATCGACTCATCGCCTTCCAACGGCCGCCCAAGCAGCTTCTTGCAGCCGCACAGGGGAAGTCGCTCTTTCGCCCAGTCCTCGCCGTAGGCACCTTCCATGCACTGGGCGATGAGGGTGCGTAGAACTTTCTCGTTGCGATGGACAAGGCCTTGCGCCTTCCTGACCTCCGCAGGCATGGCATTGTCCCTGATCAGCAGTCGGATGGTCCTCCGCTTCTCCTGCCGGGTCAGGATGCGGAATCGGGGGGCGCGTAGCAGGCCGGAGATGCCGAGCAATTCGCGGGCTTGCCGGACAGTGTGCAGTTCGAGCCAGGGGTCCGAGAGCACCGAGTCGATGACCGACCAAGCGTCGCGACCAAGTACGTCTATGCGGTCGAACATCGTGGAAAGCGCCGAATGCGCGTTCAGCACCTCTGCGCAGCTGTTGTCCCACCAGGACAATCGGTGCGCGTCCGCCAACCGCGCGGCCAGCGACATGTCCGTGACGCGGTACTGTTCGAGCAGTTCGGGCAGCTCGAACGCACCGCCGAGGCGAGCCGCCTCGACGGCACTGGTCAGCGAGCCAAGGGCATGATCCGTCTGCAGGTCGAACGCCGATTGACCGACCAGTTGACGATAGGAGTCGAGCGCGCGATCCCGCTTGAAGCGCTCCTGATCGATGATGCTCTCTACAGCCGCCGCGCCCCCTAGCATTCGGTAGAGGTCATCCGCTGCGGTTGAGGCAAGGGGGCGGAGAAACTGCTCACGCTCTGCGCGCTGCTGCTCCATCACTTGGTCGATGACCGAATAGCCTCCTGCTGCACGAGCCATCTCGCGGATATCGAGATATCTGGGGAGCGTCATGCGACGGCCTCCTCGATCAACTTCTCGGCTTCGGGCAGGCGCAGCTTTCCGGAGATCAGGCGTGGAAGCAGGGTGTCGCGGAGGGCGGCAAGACTGTCCGCCAAATCGACGTTCGTCTCCATTCGGTCGTGAAGCGCAACCGCCAGTCCCTCGAACTTCTCGCAAAGCGGGCCAGGTGGAAGAACGAAACGTGGAATCTGAAGGCCGGCGGGCTTCAGCATGTTGACCGTGCTGCCATTCGCGCAGCCGGCTATCTGGTCGCGTACACGAGGTGCCATCAACGCACGGTAGATCCAGTGACGAGTGATCGGGCTGTCGTCTCGGATCCGAACTCGGTAGAGGTGATGCGAGAACAGTCCCCGCTGGAATTTCCGGGGGACAATTGCAGGGAAGCCGATGAGGCGGTGATGGTGCCCCTGCTCGGTATTGGCGACGACTACATCGCCAGCCTGGGCAATGTGTCGCTCCTTGAAGTCACCCTTGTAGAACTTGATGCCTGCGTACTTGTAGCCCCCGCCTTCGAGTACCGAATTGAGGTTGTGCATGGGCAAGCCGCTCTCTTGGTCGGCGAGGCCTGCCCCCTTGTAACTCAGCCCACGTTCCGCCTCGACATGCTCATCGAGGCGCGCGATGGTCCAACCTCTCGGAATCAACCCCAGCTCCGACGCCTCGAACTCGCTGGGGAAGAGCGCAGCGGTTGCGGCGTCCATACCCTCTGGCTCGCGGCCGTCGGCCTTGGCGCGCACGGGGTCGAAGTCCACGAACCAGGACTTGAACAGCGCCTGGGCGATAGCTTCGAGGGTGGCGTTGGTTTGGCGGAGCGACTCGACACGTCGGTTGATCACCGCAGCCAGCGAGCCGATTGCCTCCTGCACCGCAAACGGTGGCAACGGCACTTCGAAGCGCTCAATGTGACCCTTCGTAATCGCCCTGCGGCTGCCGCCAGCGTTGAATGACTCGATGTACTCCTTCGTCTCAGACAAAGCGAGCCAAGAGGCAAGAAAATGCGGGTGCAGCCTAGACCGGTCGACCCGGACCAGCATGACGTGCTGGTTCACACATGCCGGAAGTACGGCAGACGGAACGACGCAGGCTCTCCCAAACGTCCTCCCATCCCCAGTGATATTGAGCAGCACGTCATCCGATGCAACTTCGGCGCCACGGAGGTCTGCTGCCTGGGCCTCGGATATGAACGCAAGGCCTTCGGAGTCAAACTCATGGTCCAGGACGTTCTGGCTTCTGATTAGCGCATGGCCCTGACGCTCGACGAGGTACGAGATCTGTCCACCTTTGGGAGTGGCCCCTGAACGAACTTTTTCAGCTAGGTCGCCAAGCCTTGCCGTTGGCCATGAGGGCTGAGTCTCAGACGCCATATCCCAGCGCCCCCAGCTTCTCCCGAATCACAGCATCCAGTTCCGCGCCCTTTGCCATCTGCTCCGCCAGTTGCGTGGTCAGCCGCTCCATCTTGTCAGCGAAGGCCTCGTCGTCATCGTCTTCGACCACGGCGCCGACGTAGCGCCCCGGCGTCAGCACGAAGCCATGCTGCTCCACGTCCTCCAGCGAGGCGGAGTAGCAGAAACCCGGTTCGTCCCCATAGGCGCCGCCGTCGCCGAACTCGGTGCCGCGCCAGCGGTGATAGGTCTGGCCGAGGCGCTGCAGGTCATCGTCCGTGAGCTCGATCTGAGTGCGCGAGACGCGGCCGCTGGCCGCCTTCCGCGCATCGATGAAGAGGATCTGCCGGCGGCGGTCGATGCGGCCGTTCTCGCCAGTAGCCTTGTTGCGCGACAGGAACCACAGGCAGACCGGAATCTGCGTGTTGGAGAACAGCTGGCCGGGCAGCGCGACCATGCACTCGACCACGTCGGCCTGCACCATAGCGCGGCGGATCTCGCCCTCGCCAGACTGCTGCGAGCTCATTGAGCCATTGGCGAGCACGATGCCGGCGCGTCCGCGACTGGAGAGGCGGGCCAGCATGTGCTGCAGCCAGGCGAAGTTGGCATTGCCCTTGGGCGGGATGCCGTGCACCCAGCGCGGGTCGTCGGTGAGCTTGTCGCCGTCCCAGTCGGAAATGTTGAACGGCGGGTTGGCCAGGATGTAGTCGGCGCGCAGGGTCTTGTGCTGGTCGTTGGTGAAGCTGGAACCGTAGGTCTGGCCCAAGTCACCGTCGAGGCCATGCACCGCGAGGTTCATCAGGCACAGGCGGCGCGTCTGCGCCATCAGCTCCTGGCCGTAGATGGCGAGGTCGCCCTGCTTGCCCAGCGTCTTCTGGTGCGCGTCCTTGAACTTGGCCGACTGCACGAACATGCCGCCGGAGCCGCAGCAGGGGTCGTAGACCGTAAGGGTGCTCCCTTTACGGGTGAAGCGCGCTTCGTCCCCGGCCAGCAGCAGTGAGACCATCAGGCGAACCACATCGCGAGGGGTAAAGTGCTCCCCGGGATTCTCGTTAAGAGCCTCGTTAAATTTACGGATAAGCTCTTCGAAAATGGTGCCCATGGTAGAATTGTCGACCACATCGGGATGCAGGTCGACATTTTTAAAGCGCTCTAACACTTTGAAAAGCAGGCCGGACTCGTCCAGCCTGGTGATGGTATTGTCAAAATCAAACTTCTCCAGCACTTC
>LSQX01281816.1_pt1 | contig 25867 bp, 19 predicted proteins | sample 654561 | NCBI WGS metagenome assembly LSQX01 (sample SAMN04489861, study PRJNA283612) | anaerobic digester metagenome | isolation source: 4 biogas reactors fed with cattle manure at either 37C or 55C with and... | place: Denmark: Kongens Lyngby | collected 2014 | reverse complement strand
GACACCGGAAGGCCTTGTACCTTTTTGGAATATTCCGCATTCTACCTTTTCCTGAAATAAATTACAGTACGTCAATTAATTGCTTAATACGAACATAGGGACCTGCGAAATATGGGCTAAGTAAATCATAATTGTATCAATTATGACGTTCTTTTATGGTGGACCCGAGGGGAGTTGAACCCCTGACCTCTAGATTGCGGATCTAGCGCTCTCCCATCTGAGCTACGGGCCCATGTTTTTGCTTTGCGTTTTATTATTATAACAGGTGGGGGTTTAAAAGACAAGAGGCCTGGAATTCCTGAAATGCCTGAAATATTCTTGGTTCTTGTGTTTAATCTGTGATAATATTGGGCTTTTTTCTACATTCTATTCCCATAGCTATCTACTCCCATAGCTATGTCGTTAACAGGTTAACAGGTTAACAAGCTATATTTACTACAAGTTAGGAGACTATATTATCAACCTTAGAAGCGCTGCGCTTCCCATCCCTGCAAGTACTGTCAAAAACATGTTTTTGGTAGCTAATGCAACGATAAAGGAAGGCAAGGCTGCCCAGAAATATATGTTTTCAGTTATCTGAATGGTTAGCTTGCCTTCTGCCATTAGTAAAGCGGGGCCGAGTAAAGAAGCCAGCACAGCCACGGGCACATAGGAAAGCCAGATCTCTGCAAGCGGGGCAAGTTTCCGACGGGACAGAAGAAAAAGGGGCAGAAACCGGGGAAGATAGGTTACCGCTGCCATGAGGAAAATTGCCAGTATTATCTTTTCTGAGGCATAATGCATAGCCTTAACATCCTTTTACTGTGCTGGAAGCCGGATCAAGGCGCTGTATCTTTCAAAACTGATCAAGGTGCCCTATCTTTCAAAACCTGGTTTTTTTGCAGTGTGAGCCCAATAGATGCACCTATTAGCGTAGCGACAATAATGTGCCAGTGACCGCCAAAACCCCGGAAGAGCAGGGTGGAAAGCAATAATGATATTACTGCTACAGCTACATGCTTGCGGGTTTTTATTTGAAAAACAAGCAGGGAAATGAACATTGCGGGTAGGGCGTAGTCAAGTCCCCATGCTTCCAGGTTGGCAAGTATTGAACCTGTCCATGCGCCGAGGATAGAACTGCTGATCCATGAAAGGTGGGCTGTTACATTGGTCATAAAAATTCTTTTTTTGGGGGGCAGTTTTTCATTATTAAAGTCTATGCTGTGCACGGCAAATACTTCATCGGTAAGTTCGTAAGCGAAAAAAGCCTGCTGCAAACGTCCCAGGTGCCCGAGGGATGGCGCCAAAGCAGCGCCCATCAGCAGGTGCCGCAGATTAACCAGAAAAGTAGTAACGGTAAGCGTTAACAACCCTGCCTGATTTTCAAGAAGGCCTACAGCAATGAGTTGGGCAGAACCTGCGTAAACGAGCAGCGACATGAGGAAAACTTCCAAAATGCTCATTCCCGCATTTGCCCCAAGTATGCCAAAGGCAAAACCTATTGGGAAATAGCCAAGAACAACGGGAATACTTTTAAGGAAACCGCTTTTTATTTCATCTTTTGTTTTATTTTTTGTTTCATCTCTATACAAACTATCCGGTATAGTTTTCCCCTGGGATTCTCGGTTTGAAAAATTAAAAGGCATGGAGTTATGTTTTTCCTTTTTACTGATGAGTTGCTAATCTTGAACAATGCTGGACAGGGCATCTATTATATCAAAAAGCTCCTTTTCTTCCAACTGCCCGGATAAAGTAACGATTGAATAATTCTGTTTCCACTTTATTGTATAAAATCCATTCGCTTCACAAATGACGCAGCCACTGTAAAGACCAACCTGGATAGGTTGTGCCAGGCAGTCGGATGTTGTTAATTCCGTATCTTCGGGAACTCTGCTTGGGAAAAAATTCTGGGTTAACGAGACTACTTTGTCTTCCTCATTTGTATATTTCTGGGATACGCTATGCAGAAAAGTATCAGTTCTGGCAATAATAGCCTCATTAAAAGCAAAGTCATCAGGAACAGAATCGATGCGCCAGATTTTTTCCGGAGAGAGGTGTTTACTATTATTTAACTCTGCAATAAATAATTCGTTATCAGATAGTACTGATTCTTGTAAGGTTTCTTCCGGCATGGCGTTTTGGGCAAAACCCCGCCTATTTTCCTGCTCCTGCCCCTGACCTTGATCTTGACCCTGTTCCTGCCCTAGCATTAAACCTTGTTCTTGTTCTTGACCCTGGCTCCGATATAGATCTTGTTCCTGCACATTTATTTCTTCTTGTGCAGAAAAGTTTTGTTCTGTGGCCCCACCAATGAATAAGCTATCGCTTTCAACTTCAGCGCTCCCCTCCGGAACGGCCTTTTCAGCAGGAGGGGGCGGGGAAGCTGCCCTTTCCCCTGCTTTTATCGGCAAATCTTTTTTTTCGTCACTTTCTTCTACTTGTGCGGCATCTCGAGTTTTCATTTCCTGTGCTTCGCTGCCAAAATTCTGATCATCCAAGGCTGGTGTGGTGTCCATCTCAGTACCCATAAATCCAAAGAACCTCTGTACAAAGTTGCTCATACCTGAAGAGGGCGCAACTTGCAACGAAATAATGAACATTACCAGGCAGGCGGCAGCAAGCCCGGTCAGGTATTTGTGTTTTCTCCAAAAGATGTTGTACAATTTATGAAATACCTGTTTCTTTTTTGGCGGAGCCTGCTGCAGTCGCACAAGCTTTTCCTCAATTTGCTGCATGCCTGCGCCATCTAACCGCTGCTGCAGACCAGCCCAGAGTTTTTTGCTGGAGGGTACCTCCGCCTGCTGAGCTTCTTCCTGAAAACATTGGCTGAGCATATTATCAAGTTGTTTTTTCGTTATCTTTTGCATAATGACTATATACCTCTTTTCTTTGGAAAAGAGCGGATTAAATCCTCTTAAGCTTACTTAATAGACGTTATTATTGTTTTTTGGGTTGCAGTAATTTACGAATTTTTTTTCGGGCACGAAACAACCGTGACTTAATTGTTCCCTGCGGGACATTAATGAATGAGGAAATTTCAATTATACTTAACTCGTTAAAATATTTTAAAACGAGAATTTCCCGTTCTTCAGGTTCAAGCAGCAGCAGAGCATTTCTAATTTCCAGGGCTTCCTCACTCTTTTCCCAGGCATCCTGCGGTGAGTTGCCCGGGTTACGATCGGCGTGTGCAGCAAAATTATCCGTAAAGATCATTTTCTTCTTTTTCCTCAGCATATCTATAGCATAATTGCTGGCAATTACATTAACCCAGGGGCCGAATTTGTCCAGGTCTCTTAATGCATCCAGATTGGAAAAAGCTTTAAAAAAAGCTTCCTGTGCTACATCCTCAGCCATTTGATGATCCCTTGTGACCAGGTATGCGGTACGGTATGTTTTGTTAAAATGCCGATGGTACAGTTTTTCTAATGCGCTTTGCTCCATAAATGCAATTCCCCATCTTAAAGTTCGTCACTTATATTGTTATTTTATCATAGATTACCTTTCGCTCCTAATAAATTTTCAAGTTTGTGTGTAGATCAGGGAACCCAAAAAATATTGACATGAAGAAAATACTTAATTATAATTAAAAAAAGTTGCCACATTGCGAGAATATTTTCAAAGGTAATATTTTCATCTTTTCTTTGTTCGGCGGTTTGGATAATGGGAGGTACAAAAATATATGACAATAAATCCAAAGAAGGATCAGCAACAAATCAGCACTAATCCTTTTGCAATGGCTCAACAACAATGTGATAGCTGTGCGGATTTTCTTAACCTTGATCCGAACATACATGCAATAATCCGGGTTCCGAGGAGGGAAATACACGTTTCTATTCCTGTGCGCATGGATAACGGAACTGTCAAAGTTTTTCAAGGTTTCAGGGTAGTCCATAACGATGCCCTGGGGCCTGCAAAGGGAGGTATCAGATTCCATCCTGACGAGACTATCGACACGGTGAGAGCACTTGCGACCTGGATGACCTGGAAAAGCTCTCTTCTTAACTTGCCTCTTGGCGGCGGTAAGGGCGGCGTTATCTGTAACCCCAAAGAGATGTCAATAGGAGAACTTGAACGCCTGAGCAGGGGTTATATCGCTTCCCTCTGGCAATTTATTGGCCCGGAAGCGGATATTCCTGCGCCAGATGTATATACAAATCCTCGGATTATGGCCTGGATGATGGATGAATACTCCAAAATCGCCGGTAAAAATCAATTTGGCGTTATTACCGGTAAGCCGCCTGTTCTTGGAGGCTCGCTTGGAAGAGGCGATGCGACAGCTCGCGGGGGCCTTTATGTTTTGCGTGAAGCGGCAAAAGTCCGCGGCCTGGATTTAAACGGCGCGAGTGTTGCCGTCCAGGGCTATGGAAATACAGGTTATCATGTGGCCAATCTGGCCAACACATTATACGGATGCAAAATAACCGCGATTAGTGACAGCATAGGCGGGTTATATTATAAAGACGGCATGGATCCTCAATCCGTATATGAGCATAAAATGAGAACTGGTTCGGTGATCAATTACCCCAACGCAAAGGCTATTTCCAATGAAGAGCTTCTTGAACTGGATGTGGATGTGATTTGTCCCTGCGCACTGGAAAATGTCATCACAGAGAATAATGCCCCACGGGTTAAGGCGGCAATAGTTGCAGAGTTTGCCAACGGGCCGACTACGCCGGAGGCGGACGAAATTCTCTATCAAAAAGGTGTTCATCTTTTGCCCGATTTTCTATGCAATGCAGGGGGAGTAACAGTTTCCTATTTTGAGATGGTCCAGAACTTTTCCATGTATTACTGGGACGAAGAAGCAGTAAATGAGCGGTTGGACAAAAAAATAACCGCCGCCTATCATTCCGTTCTGAAAACATCGATTGAACATAAAATAAATATGAGACAGGCAGCTTATGTCGTTGCTGTTAAAAGGGTTGCAGATGCTGTTAAGCTGCGTGGATGGGTATAAAAGCTCCCGAACTTTTGGAAAACCCGATCCTGGAAAACCCTGGGCTTTAAAAGACTCAAACCTTGGAAAACCTGAGCCCCTGTCACCGAGTTGACTTTTGGCAGGGGTTCTTTTTTATGCGAAATACATATAGAAAGTGAGGAGAAATAGTGCGCTGTGAGATTATTGCCGTAGGAACCGAGCTTCTTATGGGGCAGACCACCAACACCAATGCCAGGGATATTGCCAGGGAGTTATCCTCTCTGGGAGTAGGTGTTTATTACCAGGCAGTAGTAGGGGATAATGAAGAAAGGCTTGCGGATGTTTTCCGCCTGGCACTGAGCAGGGCTGATTTAATCATCCTGACCGGAGGCCTGGGGCCTACCGAAGACGATATAACCCGGGAAACTGTGGCCAAGGTTTTGGAGCTTCCCCTGGAGAAAAATAAAGCCTGGGAAGAAAAGCTGGAAAAATTATTCGGGCATTTAAAACGACCGGTGGTAACGATGAATCTCAAGCAGACAATGGTTCCACACGGGGGCAAATTGTTTCATAATGACATAGGAACTGCTCCCGGTATTTGCCTGGAGGTAGAAGAAAAGTTAATTATTTTATTGCCGGGTCCTCCGCGGGAGATGTTGCCGATGTTTAAGGAGCAGGTTATCCCGCTGTTGCGTGAAAAATTGCAGGAGCAAGGCAACCTGGGTATATTGCAGTCTAAAGTGCTGCGCATTATTGGCCTTGGCGAATCAGCCATGGCGGAGATGATCCAGCCCCTGCTGGAAAACCAGGACAACCCTACTCTGGCCCCCCTGGCGAAGGGAGCGGAAGTTCATTTGCGTATTACTGCGTACGGCAGTTCCCCGGAGGAAGCAGGAGAACTTATTGAGCGCAAAGCGGAAGAGGTCAGAAAGATCCTCGGCGATTATATCTACGGGGAGAATGAAGAGGATCTGGAATATGCGGTAGCTAAATTGCTCTGGGAAAAAGGTAAAACGCTGGCGCTGGCTGAGTCCTGCAGCGGAGGGCTTTTAAGCCACCGTTTGACCAACATTCCCGATAGTTCCAGGTATCTCCTGTCCGGTTTGGTTACTTACAGCAATGAAGCAAAAATCAATATCCTCGGTGTCAATCCGGAGCTTATAGCTTCTCTAGGGGCTGTCAGTAATGAAGTTGCCAGAGAAATGGCGTCAGGCGTACGCCGGCTCTGCCAGGCAGATATCGGACTGAGTATAACCGGGATAGCCGGTCCCGGGGGGGAGACCCCTGGTAAACCCGTGGGGTTAACCTATATTGCCCTGGAAGGCGACCGGTTTCAATTTAGTAACCGCTATGAATTTTGGGGAAACCGCCTGGATGTAAAGGTGAGGGCTACACAAACGGCGTTAAACCTCCTGCGCCTTTATCTGCTTGGTAAACTGAAAGCAAAATAGTGTGATTTCGTATGGAAAATGGAAAAGAGGGTATCAGAGACTAAGGGAAGCCGGCTGACTCCCCTTATGCCTTATTCTTTTTTGATCGGATTAAACATTTCCGGATTCTTGAATATCCCGAGGCCCTGTTTCAGGTAGTCATCGCGCAGACCATGGTATGATTCACTGCTTTCTTTGACATACCATAAAGAATTACCGGAAATTTCCTTTTTTACCTTTGCGGGAATACCAACTGCTAAATGCCGGGGCGGTATTATAGTGTTAACCCCCACGACGCTGCCGGCTGCGATAATTGACTCGTCTCCCACGATGGCACGATCCAGTACCACGGCATTAATACCCACGACCGCACTTTTCCCGATAGTACAATCATGTAATATCGCACCATGGGCAATTGATGCATTTTCCCCGATAACGGTCTGACCGTCGATATGGGTATGGACCACAGTATTATCCTGCACATTGGCACCTGCTTTTACTACAATTGAGCCGATATCCCCGCGCAGAACTGCTCCAAACCAAATGCTCGCTCCTTCTTCTACTGTCACATCACCGACAAGCGCTGCTGTGGGCGCGATAAAAGCCCCTTTGGCGATGTTTGGTGTTTTTCCATTATACGGAACTATTACCACTATTTTCGGCCATTCACTGCCGGAAATGGCCTGGCCTCCTTTCAATATCATAAGTTTTTATTAAAGTGTCAGGCATTTGCCTGAAGCCCGGTCTCGTTATTTGCCCGCCATTTTGTAGTAATTCGCTTCTGAAGATGCAAATCCTTTAAATTAATCCTTGTTAATGATGATCTGGATGGGCAGTAAAGGTTGAAAGATGAAAAAATAGTGTTTTTCAGCAGGAAAAATGTTTCTGAAGAAGAATAATTATAAAAAGAGAGCGTGGAGGTCAGGTTATTTTATTTGGGGATGTTTTCTGCCTTTTGAAGCACGGAGTTCCGGAAGGAGGCAAATAATTTAGAAGGAGTGGAAAAGATGACAAATGCCAGCAGTTTATTAAAAGAGGGTTCTCCCGGTATCCCCCCCTGTCAGGCGGCTTGCCCTATTCACCAGGAAGTGCGGGAGTATTTGCGTCTGATTGCTATCGGAGATTTTAATCGCTCTCTGGAGGCCATAAAAAGGTCAAACCCGCTTTCTTCGGTTTGCGGTACAATTTGCGCACATCATTGTGAGGATGAATGCAGGCGCCAGAATGTTGATAAACCTCTTTCCATACGGGGTTTGAAAAGAGCGGCGGTGGAGTTCGGAGAGGCAGATTTTCCGTCTGCGGTAAAGGCTGATCCTGCTAAAAAGGTAGCCGTTATTGGTTCCGGACCGGCAGGGTTGATAGCAGCTTTTGACCTGGCGCTGCAGGGTTGTTCCGTTACTGTTTTTGAACGTGAAAAATACCTGGGCGGTGCTCCGCGGAATTTTATTCCCCTTTATCGTCTCCCCGATGAAGCTGTAGAAAAGGATATTGAAAACCTGAAAAAAATCGGCGTTGAGTTTAAGACTGAAGTAGAATTCGGTACTGATTTTGGGTTGGAAGATCTTCGAAAAGAAGGCTACAAATCGATACTTATAGCAGTTGGACTTACGGCCAGCCGCGGGTTGCCTATTCAGGGGGCAGATCACAGCGATGTGCTTCTGGCGCTGGATTTTTTAAAGGCTTCGAAAAGAGACAATTTCAGGCTTGACGGGCGTGAGGTAGTCGTTATCGGCGGCGGCAACGTGGCGATGGATGTTGCCCGCTCGGCTGTCCGCTGCGGCGCGTCAAAGGTAAGGCAGGTTTGCCTGGAATCGGAGAAAGTGATTCCTGCTTTCCCCTGGGAGATTGTGGAGGCCAGGGAAGAGGGGGTCGAGTTCAACTTTTCCTGGGGTCCCAAGGCCATCAGGATAGAAAACGGGGTAATCCAGGGCCTCGAAGTCAAAGAATGCCCGTCTGTTTTTGACGCGCAGGGAAGGTTTAATCCCACCTACAATGAAGATAATGTGATGTTTTTACCGGGTAATACGGTTATCTTTGCCATTGGCCAGGGGGCCGATCTTGAAGCTGTGAAGAAAGCTGATATCCCTGTAGACGAGAGGGGACGGATGGTCTTTGACCCTGCCACCATGAAAACTCCGGTAGAAGGGGTTTTTGCCTGCGGAGAGATCGTAAATGGCCCCAGTACGGCAGTAAAGGCTATGGCCCACAGCAGGGTAGCTGCCATGGCGATTTATAACTATCTCGAAGGAAAGCCTTTTATCAGCTCCACAGTTGAAGAGGAACAGCCTCTGCCTGAGCTGGCTGCCGATGTGGCGGAGAAAGTGAAAAAAATAGACCGTCACGAGATTCCGATGCTTACCCCGGAAGAGCGTTCCGATAACTTCCGGCCGGTGGAAAAAGGCTTTACCATGGCCATGGCCGTCTGGGAAAGCGTTCGCTGCCTGGGGTGCGCTGCAGGTGCGCAGAGGACTGTGGAAAAATGCGCCGATTGCCTGACTTGCCTGCGCACCTGTCCCTACAACGTGCCTGTGGTAAGCGATCAAGGCGATCTGATGATTCGCGATTTCCAGTGTCAGGCCTGCGGGCTTTGCCTGACCGTATGCCCCAATCTGGCTATTGAATTCCGTGCCCCGTATATTGAAGAAGCGGAAAAGGAACTGGAGCCTGTTGTAAAGAAATTGGTGGCTTCCAGAAACGGAAAACCGTCAGTTTTGGTGTTATCTTGCGGCCTCGGTGCCTATGCCCTGCCGGAGTTTAATAATTTCCTCAAAAATAAACCCGCCAACGTGGAGGTAGTTAAATTCCCCTGCGTTTCCAAAATTGACACTTTGCATATGCTCAAGGCCTTCCAGCTGGGTGCGGATGGGGTTATTGTGGCGGGCTGTGCCGAAGACGAGACAAACAGCTGTCCTTTCCAGCAAACCCTTTACTGGGCCGGCCAGCGCGTGAGCCGTGTTAAATCTATCCTCAAGGACGTCGGCCTAGAGGAAGACCGTCTTGCCCTTTGCAGCTTCAAGCCGGAAGAGGTGGCTGACTTTGGCCAGGCTGCGGGCGAAGCGTTGCAGAAGATTGAGGAACTTGGGAAGAGATAAATTATAAATACAAAGAGAGCATTTTTTCCTGAAGCATCTCTAAGATTTCCTGGTTGTAACTACTCAGGGGGTAATGTATAAGTGAAGCTGCGGGGTGTATTACCGGAAGGTATAATTCTTCCGGTTTATTTTTTATAAAATGGCTTTTTTATCTTTCCGGAGGAGCGGGAAGGGAACTTTTTTACGGCTGAAACGTTTTATTAGTAGAACAAAAAAGGGGGGGAGAACTCTTATCCTATATTAAAGGGTAAGAGGAAAAAGATGGTTAAGTTTAGAAAGAAAAAGTATCTCCATTATATGGCGGCATTGATGCTGGTTATTTTTTCTGTTGCCGGCCTGGCCGGTTGCGGAGCTGCTCCTAAGGATTCAGCGCCGGCGGCGGCTCCACAGGAAATGGACGAGGCGATGGGTATGGATGTGCGATATAGTATGTCCAACAGCGGAGCTCCTGCCGGGTCTGCAATTCGTGCAGAGGAAGAGATGGCTGGTGAAGACGGTGGCGGCGCTCAGCTGGCGGAGGGCACCGGTGTGCGCTATATTATTCTCAATGCCCGGCTTACCCTGGAAATTGAGGATATAGAGGAAGCGACCAAAGAAATCCAGGCTGCTGTAAAACAGCTCGGCGGGTATGTGGCCTCGCTGGAAATTTATGATCTTTCCCGGGAGCGCCGGGCCGGGCAGATGTCAATCCGTATTCCACAGGATAAGTATGCGTATGCTCTGGAGATACTGGACGGTCTCGGTGAGACAAAAAACATCAGCGAGAATACCAGCGACGTAACCATGCATTATATTGACCTGGAAGCCCGCATCACCAACCTGGAGGCGCAGGAGGAAAGAATGCGCGAGCTGTTGGACAGGGCGGAGAACATGGAAGATATTCTGCAGATTGAAAAAGAGCTGGGAAGGATTCGCGGAGACCTGGAGTCGATGACCGCTGAGTTCAAGCACCTGCAGGAAAGGGTTAATTATTCAACCATCGATATTCGCCTGGAGGAAAAAGATCCGCGCCGGGAGACATTGGTTGACGGTTTTGGTAACTTTGGCGAAAGAATCGCGAATCTAATGGCGCTGAATACCAATCGCCTCCTGGACGGTCTAGCCAATTTTGTGATTGTCATAATCGGATCCCTGCCGATAATTATCCCTTTGCTGTTATTGATAATTATTCTCTGGAAAGCTGTTGGAGCAGTTACCAAAAAAAGAAGAGCTCAAGAACAAAAAAATTATGGTACCGATATCCAAATTCCCGGAGACGGCGGCAAAAAATAAAAGAGCAGCTTACCCGGATACTATTATAGTTGTATTATAGAAATGTTTATAAAAAAGATGTAGAATAAAATTGTATTGTTGTATACTTTTGGATCCGGGGGATTTTTATGCTGGCGGAAGAGCTGTATTCGACCTATTTTAATATTAACTGCAACCGTTTGCCTTACAGCAATGACAGCGAGTATTTGACAGATCTGCTGGCTTTTATGGACATTATTTTAAATGTGGCCTGCGCTTACAAGGGGATGAACGAGAGCAGTGCGCCTCTGAACGTTTCAGATGCTCATCTGCGCGGACTATCCATCTCACCTTCCGAGATCGTTGACTCTCTTTTGTCTTATCGCCTGGACGAACGTGCAAGAGGAGTTTCACCTGAGATTAAAGGACAGGTAGAAATGGCATATTCTCACATTGAGCTCAGGATCAAGGCTTCTTTGGCAGCGGGTTTTACGCCCAGGGTGAAAATGCTTTGCAAAAAGTTTCGCCTCAGCGATTTCGAGCGATTTTTACTGCTTTTAGCCCTGTCATCTGCATGCGACAGAAAATACGAGTCCATTTATGCCTTTATCCATAATAATGTTAAAGAAAAGCTGCCTACCAAGGGGCTGGCTATCTCCCTCTATAAAATGTTTTTTCACCTTGAGGATTATCACATCGGACGCACCATAAGGGGCGAGGGCAACTTTTTCAGATTTCTAGCGGAGGGCAGTGCTTCAAGCACTGAGCCCGGCCTGGCGGATAGGATTGTCCTCAGCCGCCGGGTCAGCGGCTTTATATTCGGTATCAATCAAATTGATCATGAACTTAAAGACATTGCAACCATCTTTAACAGGACCGAGAGGATAGACGGTATATATATCCGCCATGACCGGTATCATAAGATTCGGACCTATATTGAAAACATTATCCATAACGCTGACCGGATTGGAGATGTACTAAACCTTTATGGTCAAAACGGGATCGGCAAAAAACACATGCTCAAGCACGTTGCTCAGGAACTGGGGTTTAACCTGGTTTTTGTCGACTATGCTAAGCTGAAACTCCAGCCGCAAAGTGTCCTTCGACATCTGCTGGATAAGGTCTATGTCGAATACATGCTGACAGGCTCTATCCCCTGTTTTATGAACATGGATCAGGATGAGAGCTTCGACGATGAGCGGGAGACGGGCAGGGTCCGGGATATGCGGCTGGTTACCACCATCGAATATCTAGAGAAGGAGTTTTGGCTTGCCATCTGGTTGTCCAGAGTAAAGGAGGACGAGTTAACCGCCCACAATTTACACCTTGTATGCATGGAGCTTCCCATGTTGACAGTAGGAGAGCGCATTGTTTTATGGGATGTTTATTCTCAGGGATTAAACCTGGCGGAGGATGTTGATACTGTCCTTTGTGCTAATCAATATATACTAACCCCTAAGGCTATTAAGGATGTTCTCGATACAGCGAGCTGTTTGGCCGTGTGCGACGGCAGAAGTGTTACCCGGCGGGACGATATTTTACAGGGTGTCAGGCAGCACTCCGTGAATCAGCTGGGTAGATACGCAACCTTGATCAACGCAGTGTTTACATGGGACGATTTGGTGATTGATGAGGATCAGAATCGTGAGATGCAGATGATCTGCAATCAGATAAATTACCGCAACGTAGTTGGTGAAGAGTGGGGCTTCCATGAGAAAATGCCTTACGGCCGGGGACTCTGCGCCTTGTTTTACGGCTCTCCGGGTACAGGTAAAACCATGGCCGCGCAGGTAATGGCCAACGAGCTTGGGCTCGATCTTTACCGCATAGATCTATCTCAACTGGTAAGCAAGTACATAGGCGAAACGGAAAAGAATATTTCCGATCTTTTTAGAAAGGCTAAAAATATCAATGCCCTGCTGTTTTTTGACGAGGCAGACGCCCTCTTTGCCAAGAGATCTGAGGTTAAAGACTCTCATGATCGCTATGCTAACGCAGACACAGCCCATTTGTTGCAGAAACTTGAGGAATACGAGGGAATCTCCATACTTGCCACCAACTATGTTAACAATATTGACGATGCCTTTAAGCGACGGATCAAATTTATGATTAACTTTGTGTTCCCCACACCTGCGGTCAGGCTCAAGTTGTGGAAAACGATCATTCCTAAGACAGCAGTCCTTGAAGAGGAGATCGATTTTGAGTTCTTTGCAAAGAATTTCGAACTTGCAGGAAGTAACATCAAGGATATCCTCACCAATGCGGCATACATAGCCGCGTCAGAGCATACAGGAATAGCCAATCGCCACATTGTGGAGGCGGTGAAACTGAATTTTAAAAAATACGGTAAGATCTTAAGTAATGAGGACTTTGGGTATCTGGGGATCACCAAATAACATGAAAAGGAGCATTTGCGATGACCGAACAATGGGAAGCTGATTTTTTGCAATTTCTTGAGGTGTTGCTTCGTGAGCTTTCTTCCGATACACATCTGGATTTGGGTGATGAGCATGATGATCAGCCAAAACTGAGATGTATTTTGCCTGTGCTGCGGGGCGGGCAGGTTGAACTTCCGATGGAGATCACCGTGGAACATCTGAAAGCAGGGAGCAGTCAGCTTCAACTTTACTGCATGATTTTCGATAGTATTCCCCCGGCTGCTATTCCCGAAGTTGAGAAAATTATCATGCGCCTCAACGAGTTTATTACCCTGGGCAGCTTTGGTATCTATTATCGCAGCCGCCAGATATTCTTTAACCATGCCTATACCGTAGAGACAGAAACCAACGCCGAAGGGGTTTTGAAGAATACCGGGGTAACGCTCGATATTATTATGGAAACGGTTGACAATGCTTATGACCTGCTGCAAAAGGCGGTTAACATGGAAATTACATGTGCCGAGGCGGTAGAGAAGAATCTCGTTCTTGTACAATAGGAGAGGAGGCACCTCGCAATGCCTAATGTAAATGAAGAACTGGAACAGAGGAAGACAACAGACACTGAGGAGCAAACAAACGAGAGTACACCTGCTCATAAGGATGAAGATGCTCTTCAGGACGTATCTGAGCCGGTGCAGGCAGGTAACCTGAGCGATTCGGACAGATCGAAGCTGGTTGAGGATCCTGCGGCTGGGGCCGGAAACTCCGGCGGGGGCGGGGTAGCAAGGCTTAAACAACAATGGGAAGAGCGATCCAGGAATGCACCAGCTTCACCGGCATCCAAACCCAAGAATCCGGAACTTGAGCAAATCTCGAAAATGGGGAAGGTGAAAGCTGGCATACAAGAATTTGAAGCGCGAACCGGGAAAAAGGCTACTGGAAATACAGCAACTCCACCGGCATCCAAACCCGCTGAGAAGCCGGAAACCGAATCAGCCGGGAAAAAAGATGACGGGAATACACCAGCTTCACCGGCATCGGTACCACCACCGGACAAGTATGAACTGCTTAAAAGAGACGTGAGTTCTCTTACCGAGGAGGAAAAGGAAAAAAGGAAAGAACTGATAGAAGAGAAGTACGTTGCCGACTGGAAAAAGGAAAAAGAACAGCAGGCGAAAGACCTTACCGAAGGACTGACTGATGATGAAAAGTCCAAGGAAGAAACTCGCCAATCAGTTGATGTCCCTGAGAAGTCCGGGGCTGAAAAGTTCTTGGAAGGCCTTGACACGGCTATGGAAGTAGGGGACGCGATCTCTGATGTTGCAGATGCCGGGATCTCACTTGGAACCGATATTGCCGACGCGGTATACACCGGGAAAGGCAAAGAAGATCACAAAGCCACCTCTATGACAAGTAATATCGCAGGCATCGCCACCGGCACCTGGGGTACGCTTTCCGGCGGATACGGAATGTTCAGAAGCGGCCAGCAGGCGAGACAAAAGCGTAAAAAGGGAGACGCCCGCGGTGCGGCACTTTCGCGCTTTGACGTAGCCAGCAACCTTTTCGGGACTATTAGCGGAGCTACGGGGATGGCCAGTGGCATAGCCGGGCTTAAGGGCAGCGACGCGTCTGACTGGCTGGGACATGCCTCCGGTATTGCCGGTATTGGCGGATCTTTAACCGGCATGGCTAAAGGTATTTGCCAGCGTAGGAGCTACGGGAAGCTGGCCGAAAGGCAAGAGACCGAAGACAGCAAAAGAAAAATGTCCCACCGGTACATAAACTCAAGAGAAAAATACAAACAAATGAAAGAGGCATACAACAAGGGCGACGAGAGTGCACGCTCCAAAGAAAATAGAATGGAAATGCTCAAGCAGAGACACGACCACAAGCGCTCCAAGGACTTTATGGAGGCCATGGACTCTGCTCGGGAGCATGCGAAAATCAAGTCGGAGGCGGGAGGCAGCGGCATTTTATCGGGGTCACTCGGTGCCCTGGGCGGCGGGATAGGTCTGGCAGGCTCCTTCGCCAAGCAGTTTGGAGGCTTTGGAGGAAAGATCGCCGGTGCGGTTCTGGGCGGAATAAGCAGCGCTATAAATTTCAGCACCAAAGGCGTGGATTCTCTTGCCGGACGCAAGGAGAAGGCTGCCGGGAAGGCTGCGAATGATACGAAAGGCAAAGAATACATTGAAAAAAAGGTTGCCAGCCTTTTGAAAAAGCCGGATGCCCAGGCGGACCACATTACCGAAGATGAGGCAAAACTGATCGTTGCCAAACGGCTGGGAGTAGATAACCCTTCCGATTATTCGGAGATCTACAAGAAGTTGGCAGAGCGGCGCGCAGACCGCATTCTTAACAAAGAAGAAGGCTACCAGGAGGTCCTGGACGCCATGGGCCTTACGGAAGACGCAGACAAGGCCACCATCCTCGAAGCCTTGGGCGTTTCTTGAAATTAGATCGATTACCAGGTTCTGATGATTTACACCTGCCACAGCCTTGGACAAGCTTTTTTCCGTTGGGCTAAGATTGGGCAAAGGTATTGATTGTATGTTAGAAGGGATAGAATGGGCAATATTGACGCAATGCCTCTCCAGGATTTCCCCAAAACATTTGCGAATTCACTATTACGCAAAGGACTACTGGATAAAATAGAAAATATCTCCACGGGCTCAGTGCTGGTTTGTTCCATGGCAGGATACGGAAAGTCTACCCTCTTAAATCAGCTGGCTTTACGAGCGCAACATGCGGTTGTGTGCATACTCGGTCACAGCGATAATGAGCTGCATTTCTTTTTAATGCACCTTTCGGAAGCTATTCATCGGTCTGCATCCCAATTGGAAATCACGAATACGGATCATACATATACAATGTTATTGCACATTTGTCAGGCGGCCTTGGAAAACAGGATGACACTTATTTTCGACAACTGTCAGGTTGTTACTGATGAGGAGGTCTGCAAAGCCCTGCAATTCCTCATGTCGGCGGCGGAAAACGGCTTCAGGGTGGTTATGGGTTCTAGAAAAACCCCCGATTTTGCGGCCAGGTTTATTCTGGAGGAGCGCTGCCAGCTGTTGCGGCGCGAAGACCTGGCCTTATCTGAAAGCGAAGTGGGCGAATTAGTGAAAATGCACACGAAAAGCCTGCAGCTTGCCAAATATTTGCACGCTTTCACCGGAGGCTGGGCGGCAGGTGTCATGTTTTGCCTTCGCGGAAAAAAATCCTTTACAGAAGAATCGCCTGCCTGGGAGGACATAGTTGATCGCGGGCTGATCAAGAAGTACTTATCTTTTGAGATACTCTCCGACCTTCCCCATAGTGTGGTACAGTTTGCACAGCGTACCTCAATTATTGATTCCCTGAGCGTTGATATCTGTGATACCATTCTGGAAACGGGCGACTCGCGGGAGTGCTTGAACTTTCTCGCAGAAAATGATCTATTTCTGCGAGAATGCCCTGGAGAACCAAAATCTTTTATATGGATAGATATTTTCCGAAAGGTAATGCTAGATCTTCTTGAGACAACGGAAAAAACGGTGATCGCAGAAAAGACTGTTGAATACTACTTAAAGCGAAAAATGCATCTAGAAGCAATCGGCTTTGCGCTCAAATACGGAAAGGCAGATTTGATTTGCCGGGCTTTATCGCTCTGTGGCGCAAGTTTGTTGGAGGAAGAGCGGTTTGCGCTCCTGGGTACATGTGCCCGGGTGCTTGAAAAGAGCAGCGAGAAACTGGATGCTTCCGTTTATGGGATACTGGCACAATATTACTATGTCGCCGGCGATTATGCCAAAATGGAATACAATTTCAACATGGCAGACAGCATGTTTGGCAAAGAAAACACTTTCAGCATCCAGCGCAGTCTTTATCGCGGCCTGTTAAGATATGAAACGGATCCCCCTAAATACCTGAAAATTATTAACAACGCACTTTTTTATCTGGGCGAGTATAATCTGAAACCTCCGTTCCTGCTGCCTCGCGAGCAGAAAGTTCTGGAAGGAATAAAGTCCCGCAACTTTACTGATGCAGAGACCCATGACCGGAAGCCGTTGAAGGTAAAACAATTCGGTATTTTCAAAGTTATGGTGGCGGAGGACGGATACGAGATATCATGGCGCACAAAAAAGGGCGGCGAGCTTCTGGCATATCTTATTAGCCTTAACGGTAAACCAGTTGAGCGAAGCCATCTTTTTGATATTATCTGGCCGAATGAGCTGCCCAACAACCCTGTCGCTATGCTCCACAACATGATTTACAACATCCGCAAGGAACTCAGCGCGTACAAGCTCCAGAAACTAATTCAGTATAAGAATAAGGGCTACAGCATCGACATGACCCTCGTTGATTGTGACGAGGAAATCGTGTCCCATATCTGTTCGGCGATTTCCCGCAAGGATATCGATACGCTTTTGGAAAACGAGGTAGTCCTCTCCAAATACTGGGGCGAGTATCTTGAAAATTTTGCTGGTATGTGGGTTATAGAGTGCAAGGAGTATTACGATAAAAAGTTTGTCAACGGCTCACTGCTATTGGGGGATTTCTATTACGACAATAGGATATATGAAAAGGCCTTAGTTTTTCTGCAAAATGCTCAAAAGATCGATCTCTTTTCAGAACTGATAATGGAGAAGATTTTAAACTGCTATTCCAAGCTGGGGAAATTCGATAAGCTGCGCTTGAAATACGAGGAGTTTTGCAATATGTTGGCCTGTGAACTGGATATCCAGCCCTCCGCAGACCTGAATACGGCCTATCAGAGAAGCATGCAAAGGAAGGTTTAAACGGGGAGAAGATGGACGATACAATTCAATTCGCGAATGGAAGTGAATACCTTGATAGGCTTGTATTTCTTGCCCAATGCAGTCTTCAGTGCACCATTTTGGAACTGGGCAATGATTTGGAAAAAATGGATCTCAGGGCCACTCCTGGGCGGGAAGAGATTCGTACAGGTTTTGAAAAAGCTTATGCTGCTGCGGGAAATGGCCTGCAAAATGGCGTTTTTATGCCCCTTGAGTACTTGTTTTGGCTTTTTGACTGCGATCTTTTTGAGCGATATGCGGTGGTTATTACCCTGCTTTCTCAAGTTTTTCCGGAAACAGCAGCTGATTTTGCCTTGATTCATGACGATAACCGCATGGATTCGGCGACTCCCTTTGCATTATGCCGCACTTTCGAAGAGCGTGGGGGATTCGCGCAGAAATATGCATATTTTGCAAAGGGTTCAAAGCTGTTAAAATATTTCTTTGCGGTAGATGAAGTAAATGCCTCATCAAGGCTTACCCTCGATACGCGTGTTCTGGAATTTATCCTCGGTGTCAGAGTAAAGGAATCCTGCTATGCTCCCGTCGCGACTCTGTGGAGCGGTGATGAGCAATTATTCGCCGATGAAGAGACCGCCAGCCGGCTTGCAGCCTATATCCGGAATTGCGAAGATTTTGGCATACACACGGTATTTAATCTCTTCGGTGAAAAGGGTGCCGGGCGAAAGAGCGCCGTCAAGCATATCGCAAGGGAAAACGGACTTAACCTCATGTTCATTGACCCTCTTTTCCTTGTTAACGACAGAGATTCCTTTGTTTTAACCGATAAAATCATCCGGGAATGCCTGATATTTCAGGCAGTGCCCGTGGTTGTGAACTTCCCCGAGGATATGCCTGCGGTCAGCAGAGCCGTTTTTTCCCATCTTCTTGAGGCGGTGATCGATGCCTTTGATTATTCTTTCGCAGTTACAGAGCAACGAATTTTACCCGATCACCTGAAGGACGGCGTTTTACTTATTGCCAAAGAACTCGGCAACCTGTCACTGGAGGCCTCTGCGAAGCTTTGGGAGAACGAGAGCCAAAAATACACTGTTGACAAAAGTGTCAGCTATTACGAACTCGCGGGTGAATTTATTCTTACTCCCGGCAATATCAAGGGCGCTTTTCGCGCGGCTTCAGCCATTGCCGACCTGGAAGGCAACGGGATCATCACTTTATCCCAGTTGAAGCGGGGTTGTTACAACACGCTTCCGTTTACAATGAGCAGCAAAGCCGCCAGGTTGAATCCCATATATACATGGGATGATTTGGTGTTGCCCCAATATCAGAAAAACTTATTGATGACTGCCTGCAATCAAGTGCGCTACAAGTATTTCGTCTATCAAAAATGGGGTTTTCAAGACAAAATGTCTTATGGAAAGAACGTTTCCATGTTGTTCACAGGCCCTCCCGGTACAGGCAAGACCATGGCGGCCCAGGTGGTATCCAATGAGCTCGGGCTTGACGTATACAAGATTGAACTGGCAACCGTTGTCAGCAAGTATGTGGGTGAAACGGAGAAAAACTTAAACGAAATCTTCCAACAGGCCCAAAAAAGTCAAGTAATCCTGTTTTTCGATGAGGCGGATGTTCTTTTTAGTAAACGCACTGAAGTCAAGGAATCCAACGATAAATACAGCAATATGGAGGCAGCATTTCTTTTGCAGAGGATGGAGGAGTACGATGGTGTGGCTATTCTGGCCACCAACTATATCCAAAACTTTGATGAGGCGTTCAAGCGCAGGATAAAGTTTGTCATCGATTTTCCCTTTCCCAACCAGGAACAGCGACGTGAGATCTGGCAAAAGGTTTTTCCTCCCCAGCTGCCGCTGGGTGAATTAGACTATGATTATCTGATGTCGAAATTTGAAATGTCCGGCAGTAATATCAAGAACATTGCTCTTTTCAGTGCGTTCCTGGCAGCCGCAGATGGCAGCGTGAGGGTGGAGATGAAGCACATTATGGCAGCCATTCGCAACGAATTCGCCAAGAGTGGAAAAATGTTCACCAAAGAGGACGCAGGTGAGTACTATATACTTCTGTAATACTCTGTAATACCTTGTAATACCGGGGAGGTGGCAAAATGTACCACATGGAGCGCAAGCGGGATGAGGACAGGCAACGGTCAGAGGCAGTGTTTCACTTTAAAGGCGAACAGGACATGTCGGGAGAAAAACAGCCTGACAACTATAAACCCCATTGGAGCGAAAGAGATGAACAAACGCGTCCACGTGAAATGTTCAGTATGAGTAATTCCTACGGTAACGTCTCTGTTGCAGCAAACCGCAAAAAGGAAATGACCCTTGCGGTCAGCGAAAAAAGGCGGCATAACAGCGAGACATTGGACAACGACCATAAAAAGCTAAACGGCGAGCGCAGGAGAGCTGTTGTCGGTCCTCTTGGGTGGGCATACACCAATAGTTTTAATCCCATCAATAGCGCCTTTGCATTAAAAACCGGGAAACTTCAGCCCGCCAAGCGGGTGCTTGCCCAAATAAATAAGTATGTGGACATAAACGGCCAGAACACGGTTGAATCTACCCTCCCTTTTTTAAATTTGGAAAGGGATAAAAAGAGACTTCATGGGCTGATAAACGAAATCGTGGGTGCCAGGAAAGAGAATAAGGATTTACTGGGACTTGAGCGTGAAAAAGAGCGGCTTTCCCGGGACATTTTACAAAAGGAGCAAATGCAATCGCGGTTCCTTAAGAGATTGCATCTGGCGATAGAAAAAGCAAAGGTAGTAACAGACTCCCGGCGTACTGCCTGGCCTAAAAATGTTATGGTAACAGACGGTATAAGTATTTCCGATGAACCACCCGGGGATGAAGAAGACGATGATCTTGTTGAAGGATTAATTGGAGGGTTAAATGAAGGTGTTCAGGATAAAATTCAAGGCGACAATACATGAATTGGTAGGTTTTCACACGGTCTGAGGTCCCTGCTTCGGAACTGTCCCCCTGCTTCGCGGTGTAACAGATCATCTCTTAGGCTGAGCAGTTACAAATAATGTTCAATAATTTGATAGAAATTTTTTCAAGCTATAAATTTGTTTATAAATTTGATTATAATGGTTGTTTATTATTATTTCGTAAGCACATATTTATGCAATCGGACCGGAAATACCCAAAAAATTATCCGAAGGGAGGGAACTGGTTTCATAAATACTGTGAAACCAAAAAATAATGGCAGAGTATTTATCACCTGGTGTTTATGTTGAAGAATTTGAATCCGGCGGAAAACCCATGGAAGGTGTAGGAACCAGCACCGCAGGCTTTATCGGCTTGGCGGAAAAGGGTCCTATCGAGGGTGTCCCGCAACTGGTAACCAATTTTTCTGATTTCAAAAGGATCTATGGAGGTTATCTTTCGCAGAACGAATTTGGCGAGTATAGATATCTTGCCTATGCTGTCGAGAGTTTTTTTGTTAACGGTGGCTCACGGTGTTTTGTCTCCCGCGTTGCTCCCGCGGACGCAAAGGCTTCCATCGGGTATGCTGCTGCAAAGGATGTTCCTATTGTAAAGATTTCTGCTCAAAACCCCGGAATATGGGGTGACAGTATCAAGGTTACAGTTACACCGGCCAGTAAGGCTAAGACCCAAATCATGGAAGTCGTCGCCGCAGGTGATGAGAACAAGTATCGTGTTAAAAACGGTGCGGGATTCAATCCTGGTGATGTCGTTGCCTTCATAGACAAAACTGCCACCGTTTATAACAGAGTAGTAAAAAATCAGGACAATATCATCACCTTTGCCGAGAGTTTCCCGGATGATGTAGTTGATAATAATCTTGTTCCCCAAAAGATTATTTCTACCTGCGAGTTTACATTGGAAGTAAAATACGGCGATTCCATTGAACTTTATGAGAACCTTTCCTTCAATATCAATGCTGCTAACTATATTTCCAAGAAGACCGCAAAGTCTGATCTTATCATTACCGAATATGTCGGTAACGAAGATGAGGAGATTATCCACCCCTTCTTGGCAATTGCGGGTGAGGGTGCAAAGGCCGCAACCATAAGCTTGGCCAACGGCAGCAACGGATCTGTTTCTTCTATTTCTGCCGCAGATTTTATCGGTACAGATAATGGTGCAGGTAAGCGAACAGGTATTCAGTCCTTTCTTGACAACGATATGGTTTCCATTATGGCTATCCCCGGTGTTATCGACCCCAATGTCCAACTGACACTGGTCGCCCATTGTGAAAATCTGGCCAGCCGTTTTGCCGTTCTGGATGTTCCCAGGGATGCCAAAAAGGTGAATGACATAATTGAGCACAGAAATATGTTTGATAGCACTTATGCAGCTCTTTATCACCCCTGGATCGAGACCTTCGATCCCCTGGACAAGAAGACCATCGCTATTCCTCCATCGGGCGCAGTCATAGGCATTTATGCCAGAAGTGATAACACCAGAGGTGTGCATAAGGCTCCCGCAAATGAGGTCGTCAGGGCTTGCACAGGTCTCGACTGCCAGTTCAACAAGGGCGAGCAGGATATTCTCAATCCCAAAGGTGTCAACCTTATCCGTACCTTCCCCGGTCAGGGCATTCGCGTCTGGGGCGCTCGTACCGTTTCTAGCGACGGCAGTTGGAAGTATGTGAACGTACGTCGCCTGTTTATCTTCATAGAGGAATCCATCAAGGCGAACACAAACTGGGCTGTTTTTGAGCCAAACGACGAGGTGCTGTGGGTTCGTGTTCAGAGGACTATCAGTGTGTTCTTAAACACCCTGTGGCGGAACGGTTCGCTTGCTGGAGGATCACCTGAAGAGGCTTTTTTTGTAGATATTGGGAGAGCCACAATGACACAGGACGATATCGACAACGGCAGACTTGTCTGCGTAATCGGTGTTGCACCTGTGAAGCCTGCCGAATTTGTAATCTTCAGGATTACTCAGAAGACTGCCACGGCAGAATAATTGACTTGAAAGGGGCGAATTTTAGATGGCCTATCCACATGCAAGGTTTAGATATAAGGTAGAAATCGATGGCTTGGAAGCCGGCGGATTTTCTGAAGTCACAGGTTTTGACGCTTCGATTGATGTGATCGAATACCGGGAAGGAGACATGGTCACTACCCCGTTGAAGCTCCCTGGCCTCAAGAAATACGGCAATATTACCCTGAAACAGGGGCTTGTTGATTCCATGGTTCTGTATGACTGGATCATCGCGGGAATTAACGGCGCGGTTGACAGGAAAACGATCACGATTACTCTCCTCGACGAAGAAGAGTCTCCTGCGGCATCATGGCAGGTGATCAATGCATGGCCGATGAAGTACACGGCCCCCGACTTCAACGCAACTGCATCTGAGGTTGCTATTGAATCTTTGGAAATTGCACACGAAGGCATGACCCGGGTGTCATAAATCGGAATAACCTATTAATATTCATATTAACTTAACTGCCCCAGCCCGCCTCATCCGAAGCGGGCTGGGGCTTTATGTTAACGAGAGCCGTCCATCCTATCTATGCTGTGATTTAGCGGGGAAAAGCCGGTAGGTACCAGGTAATTTTAAATATTTTCTGGAGAAAAGTTCCCATTAAATTTTGCCCTGGTCATTGTTTGTTGTCGAAATAGGTGATAAAATATACCTGTAATACTAATATGTTCATTTCTTACAAGATTATAGATTTTTTCTCGAAAGGAGTAATATCATGTCTTTTCAGACAGAATTTCCATTTACACTCCCACGCGGATTTGTGGACATGAACGGAGAGGTACATAGAGAGGGTACAATGCGACTTGCCAACGCAGGGGATGAGATCCTTCCTTTAAGAGAGCCACGTGTTCAGCAGAATCCGGGCTACCTTACCATCATTTTGCTGGCCAGGGTTATAACAAAACTGGGCTCACTCCCGGCGGTGGACACAAACGTGGTCGAAAAATTATACACCATGGATATGGCCTATTTACAGGATTTCTATCAGAGGATAAACACTACGGAGATGCCGGCTTACAAGGGAATCTGCCCCCACTGCGGAAAAGAACTGGATATCCCGATAAATTTTATGGAAGCCGGATTATAAGTACATATCCGGCGGAAAAGATTTACGAAGAGGTTGCCTTTATTGCTTATTACCTTCATTGGGGCAACGAAGATATCATGAGCCTCAGCCATAGGGATCGGCTCAGGTGGTGCAAGGAAATTTCAAAAATCAACAGTAAGCTGAATCAAGAGCCGGAAAATCCGTTTAAGGTTTAGAGCTTAATTGCAAAGGTATTTTAAATCCGATACCGGGAGGAGTGGTCATGGTTTCCCATAACAGCTATCTTCCAAACTACAGCTTCGAGGTTAAAATCAGTGGGGCCAGTTTTGGCTTTTCCAAGATTAACAATATTTCGGGCAGTATAGAGTATGACACCATTGTTAACGGCGGCCACAATGACGCGCCGGTTATTCTGCCAAAGCCCAAGCGCACTCCTGATATGATCATTTTTGAAAAAGGCCTGAAGGCCGATTTGGGTGACCTTATGTTTTCTCAGATGACTGAGGGCAAGAAGGTTACCGGCATTATGATTTTTGTCAAGCTCAATGGGAAAATAAAACGGATCTTCAGCATCAGTTCCGGCGTTATTGTAAGAAGGGAGTTTGCCCCATTGGATGCCATCGGTGATCAGGTTTTTCTGCAAGCGCTTCAAATCGCTCATACAGGCCTTACTGAAATCGCACTTCCGTTTTAAGGGTATTAAGGAGAACTGGATTTATGAAAATCGGCATGACAAGTTCAATTGACCAGATGCGATTACTTAGGGGCGAAATTCCTTGTCTCCCCCCCTTTCGCAGCGATTGTTTTTTTAAAAACCGCCTACCCCTTGGTTATGCATTAAATCTTTTTGCGGAAAAGATAATAAAAAAATACAAACAATTTGATAACTATGGTTTTGATCCAGCTGTCCTTGTCTTTTTACAGAATTTATACGAAAAGGCTGAAAAACATAATGAACTTAATACTCGCGTAGAACAGACATTGCGCCTTCTGATTTTATGGAACCGGCAAAGCGAAGTTAAAGACCAGATAATCTGCCATCATAATGTTTATTTAAGCAGCCTAAAAAACGAAATAGAGCTGAACCTCTCATATCTCAGGCGGCTGAGCTTGCCTCAGTACAATCAGCTTCATAAACTTTACAGCAGCAAAACAATAAAGCAAAACCTTATTATATGCCGTACTATGCTGGAAAGCGTGGCGAATATCAGCCACACGCCGGGCAGCAGAGAGCTTTTCAATTCCTCGGTGAGGGAACAGCTGATCCATCACTTAATCGAAAGAAAGACCGGTGACTACAAGCAGAAGATCGGGGATCACAAGCAGGACCTCCTTAATGCAAATATCGGAGAAGTTAGGAAGATAGGGGATTATAAGCAGAACATCCTTAATGCAAATATCGAGGAAATAAGCAGGTATGACCTTATTTCGCAGTTAAAGGCAGGGGAGCATAAGCAGGACATTCATGCAAATATTGAGGAAGTCAGCAGGTATGACCTTATTTCACAGTTAGAGTCTGCTGTCAGCACTTCTGTAAAAACGATCCCACTTTTTCGGGAGAAACAGGCTACCAATATCTCAAACACTGTAATTCCACCAAACGCCGCTGTCTTAAACACCGCAGTCGGCGAAAAGATAAAAAAGCCCCACCTTCTTATTTCACAGATAAGTGATGCTGCCGGCACTTCTACGGAGCCAACCACAGTTTTCAGGAAAAAACAAATTACCAGTAACATAAATACTGTAGTGGGCGAAACAAAAAAGCCCCACCTTCTTATTGCACATTTAAGGGATGATGTTGGCGCTTCTGTGGTGGTACCCGTAGTATTAAGAGAAAAACAAATTATCAGGGACATAATTACCAGAGCGGGTAAAGTTGGTAGGGTGGGTAAAGAACCTATCAGTCCCCACTCCCCGTTCAGTTTAATCACTATGTTTCCAACATACTCAAGTCGTAAAGAACCTATCAGGCCCTACTCCCTGACCCTTTCATTCCGTTCAATACTGGAAGGAGTGGCGGATATCAGTCACACGCCGGGCAGCAGGGAGCTTTTC
>LSQX01095458.1_pt1 | contig 25871 bp, 28 predicted proteins | sample 654561 | NCBI WGS metagenome assembly LSQX01 (sample SAMN04489861, study PRJNA283612) | anaerobic digester metagenome | isolation source: 4 biogas reactors fed with cattle manure at either 37C or 55C with and... | place: Denmark: Kongens Lyngby | collected 2014 | reverse complement strand
ATAATAATCTACTTTCTTTGTGATCATTTCTAAAATTTATATTGGGGGGTCTCTTATGAAAGGTGCGGATCAAACACGGTTGTTTCAGTATAAGGTTGTCTGGGGAATCATTGCCCTTTCCTATGTTGTGGTCTGGATCCTTCCGTTCATCGGAAATTTCTCCGGACAAGCCCACGGGTCGGCGGAAAGTCTTTCTGTTTTACGGGATTATACACGCTATCAATGGTACGTCATCGCATTATTTGGTCTTATCTCATTTGCTTATGCCCAAGAGGTGGCCAAGAAAAACTGGTCCGCCATATTCGCCGGATTGACCTTTGTTTTTGTCAATTTGTTTAATGAATTATGGAACGGACTTATTTTTACGTTTACAGGCGGATATTCCGCATACTGGATGCTTGCTTATCCGTCTGCATATAATCCGCTTATCGGGTGGTGTGTAGAGATTATATGTTGTTTCCTGTTGTTCGGTTTGGTGATCACAAAAAGAATTCCCGAAGACAAGAACAAGAAGTATTTTGGGGTTATAAACAATCGAATTGTTATTGCCTTTGCCTGGGCGACTACTGCGGTTGTGCTTGAGATGATTCTTAATTCTTTTGGGGCCTTGATATGGAATTACTGGTGGTGGAGCACGCGTTTTCCTTTCTTTCTCCTGATTCTTGCGTATTTCCCTTTTGCTCTGGCCGCTTATTATGTCTATGACATGAATGATACAAAAAAGCAGGCAGTGTTTACGGCCATTCTCGGGGGAACGCTAATAGGCGCTTATGTGATTCTCGCATCTTTTGGACTTGTTTAGTGGCGCTTGAAAGAGAGCCGGTAAAATGGCGGACAGTCACCAAATCTCAGCCGGTTTTGTTTGTGGCATAACATTGATAAAGACATCGTTCGAAAAGTACGACAGCCGGCAGTGAATTATTGGCAGGGAGAGGACGATCTGCTCGAATAGAAGGATCGGTGCGGCTATCGCACCCCTTCACTCAAACGGTATTATTATCTCCATCCGAAACTCATAGAGATCGTTATCAGAAGGTTCGCAGGTGATTTTCGTTTCGCCGCTATAGCGGGCGACGGCTTCCTTAAGATTGAGAAGACCGAAGCCGTGGTTTTTCTTGTCGCTCTTTGACGTGGAGATGATATTGTTGTCGGAGATCAGGATTTTCCGGCTGGGATTGGTTTGGCTGATGAAAAAATAATTGTCGGTACGGGAGAAGCAAACGGCGATATGGCGCTTTTCGGGCGGCATTTGGGATGCGGCTTCGAGGGCGTTGTCGAGGAGGTTTCCGAGGATCGCGCAGGTGTCAATCGCGCTCATGCCGACGTACGTGAATGCGCCGTCGATCGAAAAGGTACAGCCGGCTTCTTCCGCCTTGCGCTTCTTGTCGTAAAGGATCGCGTCGGCGATTGAGTTACCGTTTCGGATCCCCGTGTCCGCGGATTGTACGGATGAGTCGAGTTCCGCAAGGTACGTTCTCATGCGGTCGTGGTCGCCGTTTTCAAGGAGGAGAGACAGCACGGTTAAGTTGTTTTTCATGTCGTGGCGGATTTTTCTGATCTCGGCGTCGGATTTTTCGAATTTTCCAGTGGAGGACATTATTTACAAAAAGAATCGACGAGACGGACATCGCGATCAAATCCGCGAAGTTAACGAAAAAAATGAGGAGGATTTCAACCGGCTCGCTCACGTTATACCTTCCGTTCTTTTGGAGGGATCGGACAGTTGCTGAATAATGTCAATATCTGCGAAAGCTCCGGCCGAAGTCTCTCCGTATTCCAGGTTGGTGTTTTGAATGGCCTCCAGATTGACGTACCCGTAATAGTCGTCCTGCGCCCGGATCGAAGTGATCGGCGCGACGCTTTCCGGGGTCGTCCCGGTACTCTCGGGCACCACGGCGACACAACCGGATAACAGCAGAACGATGACGATCAACATAGCGGATAGTTTTTTGATGTGCATGGTATGTTTCCTTTCCTCTGGCGTAATTTTTCAAATGTGCGGTTGATCCTTTTTTATCACGGATAATTCTCGAAAATCAGCAAGCCGTAGCGAACGGTACAAATCTCGTGGTGAATTGCACCGGAGGGCAACAAGGCGGAACAAATACACGGGGGAGCAACAAGGTAAAAGCGTGGGAGAGCAACAAGGAGAAACAAAAATGTTATAATTAATTTAGTAATCTTTATCGGGAGGGCTTCTCAATGAATCCCAAGTCGCCGCTTCGAATCAAAGCCCGATCGACCCGTTTGGCGATCGCATTGTTTTTCGTGCTGGCGACGCTTATCTCCGTCGCGTTTCCCGTGTCGGCCGATGTGGGGCCCAAAGAGTACACGCTTGTGTCGGTCAAAGGCGTTCCCGACGACACGGTTTACTACGGGACGCTTCTTTCCGATCTGCCGCATCAAGCGTTTTATGAAGTTTTTACGGGAGATCCGAGACTGAAATATAACTGGGAAGATATAGACAGCGAGGGGTTTGACTTAAATAACGGTGGCATATGGCTCACCTTTGTTGAGTTCGAAGATCCCGACGGCTACTACTATCTTCAGCAACATTGGGAGTTAAAGGGGAACGATACCTTTACATGGGGTTATTATCCTCCCGATTCGTTCAAGGTACTACTGTATTTTCCGGAATACGACTCATTTGTGATCAGTCAAATCGAGGAAAGATACGCGTTTGACAGCATTTTCATGATCGATCTCGAAGGGGTGGATTATCAGACGCCCGGAACGACGACCATCATCCGAGCTGTACCGGACAAGGAGATCAACGTGATGTGGGTTCTGGACGTTGCCGTCCGCATCGTTCTGACGCTTGGGATCGAATTGCTGATCGCTCTGGGATTCGGTTTTCGAGAGAAAAGCCAGTTGAAGTTCATCGGGACGGTCAATCTGATCACCCAGATCCTGATGAACGTCGTCTTTCTTTATTTTCGATTCACGGAGGGGATCGTTGCCTCTACAGTCATGTATTTTCTTATTGAGTTTATTGTCTTATTTGTTGAAGCCGTGCTGTATGTATTACTCCTTAAGCGCTTCTCGAAAAAGCCCGTTTCGCGTGTGCTGGCTGTCGTATACGCGTTTGTCGCAAACGGGGTATCCTTTGTTGTGGGCTTGGTGTCCGTCCTATCCTTCCAGGCCCTCGTGTTATGATCGCGATGTGTGATTCGGAGGTGATCTTTTATGAAAAACTTATTGAACAAGTCGAGTAAATTACTATGTCTCACATTGAGTATCGTACTGCTTTTGCTGATACCGGCCGCTTGCGACGCCTCGCCCTCCGCTTCGGAGATGACGGAATCGACAAGCGAAGGATCGACGACATTGTTGACTGCGGTACCGACCTTGACCGATACGCAGTCGGAGGAGTCGACGGCGGCTCCTCCGACACCGACGCCGATCCCGTTGGTTTTGACGGAGCCGTTTGAGACGGCACCGCCGAACACGAAGTATAAACCGGTTTCCGCCGATCAGACGCGCGCACCGGGCGTGATTACCCAAGCGGAGTATTCGGTCACGATCATGACCGATAAACTGGTCCGACCGTGGGCGATCGATGTTTTGCCGGACGGCCGGTTCGTGATCACCGAAAAGGGCGGTACCCTCCGTATTATGACGTCGGACGGACAACTCAGCGCGCCGATCGGAGGTTTCCCGGAGGTGGACGACCGGAGTCAGGGCGGCCTGCTCGACATCGCACCCGCGCCGGACTTTTCGAGCAGTCGGATGCTGTATTTTACACTCGCCGAGGCGACCGATCAGGGTTCTCTTACTGCCGTCGGCCGGGGACGTTTGTCCGACGACGAGACGATTGTCGAGAATTTTGAGATCGTCTGGCGCGCGATTCCGTATTATGATAACAGCGCTCATTTCGGCAGTCGCCTGGAATTTGACGGGGAGGGGAACCTTTTCGTGACGACCGGCGAACGGTCGAGCTTGGCGACGCGCCCGAAGGCGCAATTCCTCGATAACGGCTACGGTAAGGTCGTACATATTACGCCCGACGGCGATCCTGTGCCCGGGAATCCGTTTCTCGACGATCCCGAAGCGCTACCGGAGATCTATTCGTACGGGCATCGGAATATTCAAGGACTGGCGATCCAGCCGGAGACCGGAGAAATTTTCATCGCCGAGATGGGGCCGCGCGGCGGCGACGAGCTCAATATTATCCGACCGGGCGGTAATTACGGCTGGCCGGTGATCAGTTACGGTATTGAATATTCCGGCGATCCCATTCCCGACGGTTTGACGGTAATGGACGGGATGGAGCAACCGGCGTACTACTGGGATCCCGTGTTGGCACCCGCCGGCATGACGTTCTACACATCCGGCGTGATCGCGGAATGGCAGGGCAATCTTTTCATCGGCGGCCTGGCGAGCCAACACATTTCCCGACTGGTGCTCTCGGACGGTCGCGTCGTGGCGGAAGAGTGGCTGTTGATCAATGAAGGTCAGCGATTCCGGGATGTTTGTGAGGGATCGGACGGTGCGCTCTACTCGGTCACGGACGGCGGACGGCTGTATAGGATCGGGTGAGAGGCTTGGCGGAGGAAATAGGATGATTACGGAGAAAAGACAGGACGATGAGCTCGGAGGGATCCAAGCGAGTGAGAAAAAGGCACGTGGTGCGATTCAGGTTCTGGCCGTCAGCGTGGGGACCATCGGTGCTGGACTTGCCGGTATGGTTCACGGGTTATTTTCGATCCTCCAGGGAAACGTTAAGCCGGACGGCTTTGTCATCAACCCCATCGGTCCGGCCCAGCAATTATGGCCGGAAGCGGCTCTGCATGCAATAACTGTGATCCCGAACTTCTTGATTACAGGAATCTGTGCGATGATTGTCGGCCTGTGCGTCGTCATTTGGTCCTCTGCGTTTCTTGATCGAAAATATGGCGCGCGAGTTCTCTTCGGGCTATCGATCGTCCTTCTGTTGGTTGGCGGTGGCTTCGGCTCCGCGTTCCTGGGCATTGTTGCCGGTCTGATCGCTCTCGGGATCAGGAAGCCGTTGACGTGGTGGCGTTCTCATCTTCCGAAAAGCCTTGGCGGTATCCTGGCCCGGCTGTGGCCGTGGACGCTGATTGTCTATCTCATCTTCTTTTTGACTTCTATCGTTGTGGCGATCTGCGGAACTCCGCTGCTTTGGTTTTTTAGCGCGGACACAACCTACAAGATGTTATTAAATTTGGGTCCGATTTCCGATCTGATTCTAATTATTGCGGTACTTACCGCCATCGCTTACGATATCCAACAACCAAAAGGGATCGATCCGAACACGTAAGCGCGCTAAAGTGAACTGAGTTTCGGGATCAGGAACATCTTAATAAAAAGGGCAATTGTGATGAATACGACTCCGGAGACGGTCTGCTTCAGCCCGCCGCTTCGTGCTCTCAACCCTCATCCCTTCAAATTGACGCCCCGGATGCTTTGAATACGGACGAGCTTCTCTTTCTCTTTCTGTTTCTTGCCGGTAAGGACCAGCGCCCACTCTTCGTCGACTTCCCGGATCAGGCAATTCGATAATGTTGTGGTCATAGTGTAGCCGCTGCTTTCGAGTTTTAAGTCAGCGGTTCGACCGATGCTTTTTTCGAGGATCTCGCGAAGCGAAGCCTTTTCCGTGTGGCCGATGCCGGCTTCCTGAATTGTGCGTTTCAGTTCCCGGATTTGCGCGGTCAGGTTGATGCACCAGGTGAAGGCGATCAAGCCCCAAATAAAGCCCAAATATCCCATGGATTCCATATTGATTCCCCCTTACGCCTCGATGCTGATCGATTGAATGGAAGAAACCGGGAGGATCTTCGTCATCGTCTTTTTGCTCTTTTGAAACTCAACGCTCATCCACGGACCGTCGAAATCGACGATCGTGCAGACCGCATTTCCGATCTCGTAATCCGCTTCGAAAAGCGCCAGCTTGACCCTCTTGCCCTTCAGTCCGTAAAGCAGGCGGGTGACGGCGCTCTTGCCGGCGGCCCCGGATCGCTGAACGTCATAACTGTCATTTAAAAGATAATCACAGTTGACGCCCAAAAGCTCGGACAACAGGACAACCTTCTCCATTTCCGGGTAGGACAGATCCGACTCCCAGCGGGAGATCGACTGCCGCGTGACTGACATCATGTCGGCGAGCTGTTCCTGCGTCAGATTTTTCTCTTTTCGCGCATCCGCGATTTTGCTTCCGATGCTCATATCGTTTGTACCTCCGTTCCTGGATAGGCCCATCATAGGGGAACCCTCGCTCCGGCTCTACCAAGTCCAAGTTTCGTAATGTAACATTTGACGTGCGTTTCGTGTTACATCGGGCTTTTCGTTTATTATAAACAAGGAAAGCACGAATATTAAAGTCCCGAAAAACGATTGAAGGCACCGAAAATAGTTTGGATATGAAATCAGTCGGGCCGGGGTCAAACTGATTTGACGGCGATCCGGCTCCTTCAGCCTTCCCCTCGCTCCCGTAACAGAGGGAAGAATTTGGCGTCTTCATGCATCAAATGATCGCGGATGACCTTATTGATCAGAAAGGCGTAAAATGCTCCGGTGCGAAGGGGTTCTTTGCTCTGAAGTGTCTTCCAGAACGACGCGCTCGCCAGGAGGGATTTGTGGACCTCCCGATGCGCGTCCAGATCCAAATAGCCGGCAGCCTTCAATATCTGCTCCTCATGCGCGAAATGATTCTCCAACAAGCGAAACAACTCTCGGAGCAGGTCGGCCTCTTCTTCGGGATATTGATAGTAATAGGCCTCCAAGAGTTTCCTTCCCGTTTGGAGGAGATCCCGGTGCTCCTTGTCGATCACCGGGTTTCCGGAATCAAAATCGCTCTCCCACGGGACGACCTCGATCCGCTCGTCCGAGAGGTACAGCATGTCGGAGGTGACGGTGCGGTTGCGGCCGTTGTTTTTGGCCAGATAAAGGGCCGTGTCGGCGCGTGTGTACCATCGTTGCAAATCGTCCTCAGCGAACAGTTCCGCGACGCCGAAGCTGGCGGTGACGTGCCCGACTCCTTCAAAATCAAAGGTCTCGACAGCCTCGCGCATTTTCTCCGCGACCGTGAACCCGCTGGCGGTCCCGGCTCCCGGAAGTAAGACGGCAAACTCTTCGCCGCCGACACGCGCGACCGTGTCCGTGGCGCGACAATTTGCATTGAGGATATTCACCAAAGAAATGAGAACGCTGTCACCGACCGGGTGGCCGTACGTATCGTTCACGCGCTTGAAGTGATCGAGATCGACCATCAGAATCGATGAAACGATGGCGATTTTCGAGAATTGGTCGATCAGACGCTTCGCCTCATACTCGAAAAACTTCCGGTTGGCGGCGCCGGTCAGCGTATCCGTAATGAATTCCTTCTCAAGGCTTAAGGAAAGAGAGAATGCATCGGAAATATCCCGTGCCGACGCGATGATGTAGGGCGGGAACGGGATGGCTTTCCATTGTAAGTACCGATATTCGCCCGATTTTGCCCGGTACCGGTTGATAAAATGCGGCACCGACTCTCCCGAACTGAGGCGTTGTACGGTATCCAGCGTCGAAGGAAGATCCTCCGGATGGACAAGGTCGATGACCTGCATGCCTTCGACATCCGCGATCTCATAGCCCAAAATATTCGAAAATTCGGTGTTCACGCGAACAAAGCGCCCGTCCGCGTCCGCGATGCAAAGAATATCCGTAGAGACGGAAAGAAAAATATTCAGCGGAAAAGCGCGTTGCACATCCTTGCTTCCGCGCAGTACCACGCCGACATAGTGATCCCCCATGGAGAACGCGTCGAGCACGACAAAACGATCCTGCCCCTTGGCAAAGAGCGAGGAGAACGAGCTTCTGTCCCGGCGCGCTTCCTCCAGCACTTTCCGATAATCGGAAGAACACCCCAGACTCGAAAACGGAATCGACACAAGACGATCCGTCCCCTACGCCGGCATTTTCACGGACCTCAAGTTTCTTGTCCTTCTCTTTTTTCAGGACCTCAAAGTTCCCGTCGCCCGAATTTTCCCGGATCCAAAGTTCCGCCGCCGCATTCATGCGCTCACAGCGGAAAATCGTGTTCCCGGCATCATCGCCGGGAACATAGGAATAGACCAACTTCGGAGAATGTGCCTCATTAAAAAACAGCTCGGTGATATCCATAATCAAACCCCGGCGCTTTTTTCTTATATTATAGCACCCGGGAAGTTCAATTATTACGACCAAATCATATTTCGCCTCTCGTTTCCTCGATCGGAGGAAACGAGAGGCGAATAAAGAGGAAAACTGCCAGCATTATGATTGAATCACAGTTAATTGATGAAAAAGTACCATCCATTCAGCCAGAAAACAAGTTCGGACGGGGTTGATTGGTTCGTCATCATTGAAGGTCTTCAAAATGAAATCCTCGGACAGGAACTGTACAACGCTTGCGCACTTGTTACTGAAGGAGTTTGCCGTTAACCGGGGAAACACAGCTCCTTGATTACTGCGTCGACCTCTTCGCGTGCCGCGGCCGCTTCGGTTTCCGATAGGTCCGTGATATTGGCGAAGGCTTTTACGTACCATATCGTACGATCTAATAGCCCGTCATACGGTGTTTCAAGGCCGACCATATCAAAGTACACGGAAACAACGTATGCATCCGGGGAACTAGTGATAATCATCTCGTGTGAGTCCGAGCTGTGACATTCAACTGTCGGATACTCTGATTCGTTCGGGTAATCGCTTTCAAGAAAAGTCATCAACCGAAGGTACTCCCGGGCCGGAGTGAAATTAACTGCCTCAAGCCCGTTGCAAACGTATACACCAAAATCTTCAGATCGGGCCTCATACCATTCCCAATCAAAATTGGGGTCGTTCAGTTTTACCTTATACCCACGTCCGGTAAGAATATCGACGAAGTGCGAGGAAGATCCGAACACCGCGTTTTCCGGCCATTTGCCGGGGGCTTGATTGAGCTTAAATTCGCCCGGAAAGGGAAGTCCCAACTGATCCATCGCTCCAAAGAAAGTCTCCAGGCGCGGGATCTCAGCGGTTATTCTGGCATGAATAATATTGCTGCCGGATTGATAAGTGATAATGAAGAGGTCGCTTCCGGCGTAACTACCGTCATGATCGTAGCATATGAGGGCGGAGTCGGTGAACAGGACTTGCATAGGCCGATTGTTGTTATCCGTATTCAGTGTAGCATCCTTATAAAAAGCGTTCATTGTCCAACGACTGATTGTTTGATTCGCCTCTTCTTCCGAATCAAAAGGAATACACGTAACATTTTCCTTGTCGTCCGAACTTCTGGCTCTATATCCGGAGAAAGCCAACCCATCGTGTACGGCTACTGCCGTATCTTCCATTACAATATCATAACCGGCTTCGGTGAATACTTTCATAAAGTCACTGACATCGACCGGTGACGTGGTTTTGTAATCGAGCGGAGAGAGATTGGAGAGGAGAAGAAAATCTTCGGATTGCATCTCTATCACTTCCCGGTAACTGATCCGCTCGCCGTCCACGTCGATAAACAGGTTATCGTATCGGTCATCCAGAAACGGTTTTTTAGAAGTGGGCTCTACCGTAGTTGTCGGAGTTGTTGCTGAAGTCTCGGTCGTGCTCTCGATTTGCGGATCTGTTATTTCCGTGGTCTGATTTGCAGCGTTTACATTCTGAAGCGGATTGAAAATCAGCCCGAAGACGACAATGCCGACAAGTAAAGAAGAAGTAAGAATGATCCACAAAGCCGGCTTCCGGTAACTGAGGACGTTTTTAATGCGGCCTTTGAGGTTTCCTTCACTGAATGTAAGAGGAGTCGCGTGTAATAAGCTTCTTCCCGTCGCCAGAGACAGAAGGGAAGAGGAGTAATTCTTTTTAATCTCATAACCCAGTTCGCGGATTACCTTCTCGTCGCAAGACATTTCCATATCACGACTCATGAACGCAAACGCGAGCCAGACAAGAGGATTAAACCAATGGATACAAGTGATCGCGAAAAGGATCGCCTTTACGACAGAGTCGCCCCTTTGTATATGGATTTGCTCGTGTCTCAAGATATGTGCGCGGTCGGAATCCTGAAGGCCTGAGGGGATGTATATTTTAGGTCGGAAAATGCCAAACAAAAATGGCGAGGGGATGCTCGGAGATTCGAAAATATTGGCCTCAAGCCATACAGACGAACGGAGACGCTTTTTCAGAATAATATATGTGATGAAATTATAAGACAAAAGTGAAATCAACCCGACCAACCAAACGATCGAAAAAATCTGCGTCATTGACGGGGTCACTATCCCGGACTTGCCGGTTTCCGTTGTGTCTTCCAAAGAAGTCACCCGATCGCGTGCCGTAATCTGTGCTTGCGGCAGGTTCTGTGTCGCGGGAAATGCATTGATCTCCTGATTCGCAGAATACTTCAGAGAAGTATCACCATTCGCTTCTTGGATCGGATTGAGTCCACCCGCTTCCGCAGTGAAAGACGGATCGAAGACCGGATTTTCCTTTTCGCTCACCCATGCGGTAACGCTGTGGTCGCTGACCGCTTGAGGAACAAGGCTGACCGGACTTTCCGGAGTGAAGGGTATTGCCAAACGAATGAATACGGCAATCCACAAAATATAGGAGAACGATTTTGGAGATTTTCGTAAAAACAGCCGAATCAGTAAGACAATTGCGATACAATAGGCGGAAACAAGGCTCATATCCAGGATTTTCAAAAAAATAGCTTCCATCATTTCTCCTCCTCGTACTCGTTGATGATTCTCATGATTTCCTCGTATTCGGCTTTGCTGATTTTCTTCTTCGGGACAAATGCGGCCAAGAAGCGGGGAATAGAACCACCGAAATTTGTCTCGACGAATTGTTCGCTCTGAATTCGAAGATATTCGTCTTTGCTAATGAGAGAACTCACTGTTGCGTCGATATTCTGAAACAAACGCTGATCGCACAACTTTTTAAGAAACGTATAGGTCGTTGATTTTTTCCACGCAAACCGGTCTGCACAGAGGCGAACCAGGTCGCCGGAATTGATCGGCTCGTTCTTCCAAATCAAGTCGGCAAACTTTCTCTCGGCTTCGGTCATGTTGTAATCCGGGAATTGAATCTCATCCATTTGAATATCCTCCTGCAAGGTGGTCGGCAAATTACCGACCTAATGCAAGTCTATATCTTACCGACCTGCTTGTCAAGAGTGGATTTTCACGGGCTCTTCACCGATTTCCGTGAAAAGTGAACAGGAAACCGGTCCGTGATCACTCCGTTGCCGTTTTCCTACGGCCAATCGTGCTATGATCCGGAATTTTTAAATGCTCGAAGTGCGTACACGAAGCGAGTACCCGGCCGATGGATTTGCTGCATGCCTGTTATTAGTAGCAACATTCTATTGCACGCAAAATGGCGCGATTGACGAATTTCAATCAGTAGTAATCGGCACGAAAGGACGAAACTTCGAAACGGTTCGCTCGTCGGGGTTTGGTACGTGTGCGAAGCCGTTTCGAGCTCCCAAATGAGATGAAACTACGGATAAAACGAAGCGTTTCGGCGATTTAGTCGGTATTCGGNNAACGAAGCATTTCAGCGATTTAGTAAGTATTCGTTGCCGGAATATCGCTTTTCGCACGCATCATCGCTTTCGCCTCCGGATGATCGCTATTATTACATATCATCACTCTCGTTGCAGAAAAGCACTGATTCTGTGTTTCACGGAATCAGGTGAAGAGCCTTTTCACGTAACGGTTGTGAAAATATTGCAACGATATAGAATTCGGCTTAATTAACCGATGCGGTCCTTTTCGCGTACGCACGCCGGATGGCGTGAATGGCATGCCATTCGGTATCTACATCGATGTTGTTCAAATAAGATTTTGATGAGTCCACGGTTGCAATGAATCGTGAGCTCATCGATAAGCAGATTGACTCCGGCCATCAGTATAACGGTTATACCGAAAACCATATAATCCTCCTTGCGCAACTCCGGGTTGCGGAATCCTCCGGAAGCGAAACCGCCGGTTGGTGTTCTTTGTTCCATCCCGGCGGGATAATGTTTACGGAACAAGAGTTGTTCCGGAAAGGGAGGCATCTATGAGCGAAAATAACAAAACCCGCTTCAGTTCGAAAAATCCGCGCGAAGAAAGTTATATACTGGAAAAGGAAATGACCGGTCTTCCGGTTCAGGAGGGATGAATATGAGCTTTGGTGAGAATCTTCAGTTTCTTCGTAAAATGCATCGTTCGATGACGCAGGAGGAGCTCGCGGAGCAGCTGGGCGTGTCCCGGCAGACTGTGTCGAAATGGGAGATGTCCGGTGCTTTTCCCGAGACGGACAAGGCGATCGCGCTCTCCCGGATCTTCAACTGCTCGCTCGACGAGCTCCTGTGTCAGGACATGAATTCCGGAAACGCCGCGTACGAGAATCTCCGTATGGAGACGGTCCCGGCGTTCGCGTACGTTCGCTACGCGGTGATCAGTCACGAGCCGGAGGACGACGCGATGCGACACATCCGGGATTGGGCGGCCCGCGCCGGGATCAAAGAACCGGAGGTCATCGGCTGGGATTTCCCGTGCGTCTCGCAGGAGCAGATCAACGTCTTTCATATGCACGGCTATTGCGCTGCGTGCATCCTTCCCGAAAAGCAGGCTGGCGTCAATTATTCCTCACTCGGCCTCGAAATAATCACCCAACCTGACTACAAATACGCGGTCATCACGATTCGCGAGCCCTTCACCGCGCCGTTTATCCTGATCCCCAACGCGTATAAGACTCTTCTTCGCTATATCGAGGTGAACGTCATCGTGAAGAAGGCACCCAAGGATGCTGTGGAGTGCTTTGAGAAAGTCTATCGCAAGGATGGAACGGAATTTATGGACGTGTTTATTTGCGTCGGGTAGGGGCATTTTTGAATTATAATATAAAGACCGGTGGGCCGCGATCCGGACATCGGAATTTGGACGAGGTGTTGGATATGACGAAGGAAGAGATTTTTGCGCTGATGAACGAGAACCCGGTTTTTCACCTGGCGACAATGGATGGAGACCGCCCGCACGTGCGGGGGATGTTCCTGTATCGCGCGGATGAGAACGGTATTATTTTTCACACGGGTGGGATGAAGGATCTTTATCGGCAGTTGTCCGACGACCCGCATGTTGAACTCTGTTTTTCGGGAAAAGGTGTCCAAGTTCGGGTGTCGGGCTTGGTCGAGGAACTTACGGACGAAGCGTTGAAAGATGAGATCTTCGCGCATCCGACGCGCGGATTCCTGCGCGCATGGAAGGAAAATGGCATCGACTCCCAGCTTCGGGTGTTCGTGTTGCGCGGCGGGACTGCCGTAACTTGGACGATGGCGACCAATTTTCTTCCAAAGGAGTATGTAACGCTTTAATCCGAACCATTTCATGGCGACCAATAAAGTATTTTACAAAAGACCTATAAAGGAGAAACATAAGAAAAGTCTTGCATGGAAGACTTGCACATGAGGGCAATGATCTCAAAGTCTACCAGATCTTCAACTTGATCTCCCTTGATCCGTTCGGGATCAGAGGCTTCGTGTGGTTCGGGTCAAAGTAAGGAAGTAGGCGATCCCAGCTCGGCATAGGTTTTCCGGAGGCGCGAAGCACGGCGTCAAGGACCGAGGCCTGGCCGCCGATCTCGGAGCGGCCGCCGGGGGAGTTCGCGTGACCGAACATCGCGACGCGTGCGGATTCGCCGCGCATCTTTTTCGAAAGAAGAGAGGCGAGACATCGCTCGGGCATGATCAGGAGCGATCGAAGACTTTTGGGTTCGATCGGGTAGCCGAGCGCGCGCAGGGCGGCAAAGCATTCGTGACAACCGCGGATCCCGAGTACGATCGCGTCGCGTGTGTCGCAAAAGCGCTCCTGGTCGCCGTCTGCGGCGTACATCGCCCCCGCAAGCGGGAATACGAGTGCCGCGTGGTACAGAAGGTAGGAGCGGATATCGTCGTTTTCGATCGCCGGGAGGCCGGCTCCCGAAAAAATCTCGCGAAGGAGCGTGAGTGCCGGTCGGGCGGAAGCGTCGATAATCCCGAGCCGGGTCTTGGAGCGTCGCTCCACGCCGCTTTTCTCGCGGGTACGACCGTCCAGATAACAAATGATGCCGTCCTTCTCGTAGCCGCCGAATGAGCCGAAACCGGCGATGAAACGGTCGTTTCCGATAAGCCCGGCCTGTGTGTCCAAATTGCCGATATTATTACCGATTACAACGATCGCGCGAGCGGTAATCTTCTCCTGTTGCAGGCGTGTAAGCACATCCATGACCTGACCGGAGCGCACCGTGACCAGTACGGCGTCGAATTCCGTGCCGGGCGCTAGGGTGTCGGCCACTTTGATCTCCGCGGTTTCTTCGCCTTCGTCCAGGAAGAGGTTTCGGATGCGCAGACCGCCGCTATGAAGGGCCGCGAGGCGTCTTCCGCGCGCCAGCACGGTCACGTCGTTTCCGGCTTCGGCCAGACGAACCGCGTAGACGCTTCCGATCACGCCCACCCCGAAAATCAGTATTCTCTTACTCATCGAAAATCACCTCCCCTTCGAGTTATATTATACTTCGATCAAGGAGCAGTGAAAATCACAGTAAACACTGTTCCGGATTTCGCGTCGTTCTCAACGAGGCTGCTAGACGAATAATGGATATCCCGGAGGTCTTTTTCGGCATTCATGATCAGGATCGAATGTTCTTCTGAATTTCTATCGATACGATCACGCGGGGAAACACAACTCCATAATGACTGCGTTACCCACGTCGGGTGAGCGTATCGACGAAGTCCGAGGAAGACCCCAGAACCGCATCATCGGGCCATTTTCCGGGGTTTTGATTGAGTTTGACAGCACTCGGAAAGGGAAGCCCTACCGTCTCAATCGCTTCGCCCCGTGTGATTGTTTCGATGAGGAGGGTCTGCATGGGTAGACCCGACGAAGCATGGAATGCATTGCGTTGTTCTGCCGAGCGCGAATATTGAATCATTTTCCGTCGGAACATAACAGATTGACATATTTCTCACCGTAACAGATGAAATACGACTATAATGAACTGCACGACCGAAACACAAGGTGCCGCTTGCGGCGCATGATTATGGAGGCAAAACGCATGAGATCCGCCATCTATTACTACTCCCTTGAGGGCAACACTCAGAAGATTGCAGAAAAAATTGCCGAGGGGACCCAAAGGGACGTTTGTCGTCTCGTTGCCCAAAGGTCATATCCGAAGAACGGCCTGAAATATTTCTTCGGCGGTATGGACGTCGTGCTCAAAAGGACCCCAAAGCTTGAGCCGCTGACCAAGCGCCCGGAAACCTTTGATTTAATTGTATTGGCGACTCCGGTCTGGGCCGATTCCTATGCCCCTGCGATTCGTAGTTTTCTTAAGGAACATAACCTGTCCGGAAAGAAGATCATACTCGTTGCGACGACGTCCGGCGGGGATGCCGGCAAATGTTTTAAAGCGATGAAAGCGTCTCTCGGAGAATCTGAGGTTGTGGGTGAGTATACCGTTAAATCTCCGGTCGCAGAAAATGAAAAAGAAGCGAATGCCGTCGTGGAGAAGATTCGGAAGCGTTTGAACGAGTAAACAGCTTTCGCTCGTAATTCTGAATTTGCGAAACCTCGGAACCGTACCTTCGCCGGCTTATGGTTTCCCTGATATCAACGGCGTGCCGTTTGGTTTCACTTGCCCGTCTGCTTCATAAAATGCCATAAAATTACGAACATACCTTTTCGTTGGAGATCAGATCTCTCTTCCATACAGATCCTTGATGATGTTTTCTATTTCCAGATTTTCGATGGACATGTCGCTGATGACGGATTCCTCGTTCAGCTTTTTAATAAACTCGTTCAGCTTCAGTCTGGACAGATCCAGTTCGAACTCCGCGTCGCGGTCGGAATGCTGATTGCGGATGATAATACCCGGATGATTCAGGGAAGGAAGCGGGTTGTGCGTCGTTACGTGAACGGCTTTCTTGTTGCCGAGATGCGTTCTGAGCTTATCCATGGTATTGTCAAAAACGATCTCGCCGTGATTGACCACGATCACGCGCTTGGCCAGATGCTCAACATCTTCGAGATCATGGGTGGTCAATATGAAGGTCGTTCCCTTTTTGTTCTGATCCAAAATAAACTCGCGAATCTTTCCCTTGGCGATCACATCCAGCCCGATGGTGGGTTCATCCAGAAACACTATTTTGGGCTTATGAAGCATCGCCATGATGAACTCGCACTTCATACGCTCGCCCAGAGAAAGCTGTCGCGTGGGCTTGCGAACGATCTTTTCGAGATCCAGCATTTCAACCATTTCATTCATCGTTTTCCGGAAGGTTTGTTCCGGAATGTTGTATATGGACTGATTTAAAAGGAAGGAATCCATCGGCGGGATGTCAAATAAGAGTTGGGATTTCTGACCGAAAACCGCCCCGATATTTGCCACATATTTCCTTCTGTCCTTCCACGGAACATAGCCCATGATTTCAACCGATCCGGAAGTGGGAAAAAGGATGCCCGTCAAAATTTTCAGCGTGGTCGACTTGCCGGCTCCGTTCGGGCCTAAAAAACCGATCAGCTCCCCTTCGCCGACTTCAAATGAGACTGCTTTTAGCGCCTCCACCATTTTCTTTTTCCGAATGATCAGGCTTTTCAGGGCTTCCCGGAATGTGCCGCCTCTCTCATACGTGGTATAGGTTTTGGTCAGTTTGTCTACTTTTATCATGTCCGTTCCTCGCTCCTGTTTTTCGTGAGGTATCCGTGATTGGAAACTTGTTCGTTACGATGTCCGTTATTCGTTCCGCGTGTCAGGGCGGGGGCGGGTTGCTTTTCGGGGTGCGCGCGACGGAAGGGGGCAAATTGCTTTTCGAGCGGTGCCTTAACCGCCCGCGCTGGTGTAGTTTCGTACCATTCGGTGAAAGAACCAAAGCCCGAAAACAAGGAATGCGATTGAGCAGAGCACAGCGCCGAAAACACCGGTCATCTGTTTTCCCAGAAGCGCTGATGCCGGGAATGAACCCAACAGGCTGACGGGGATCACCCACGTTATTATGCTTTGAAACACCTTGGTAAAGATCGATCTGGGATATAAGCCGAAATCCATGACCGACATAAAGATATCATAGATCCGGTAATTGCCGATCCAAACAATTCCAAGACCCGACATAAATAGACCAAAGGCAAACATCGTGACCAGGGAAAATATGAATAAGAGAGCGAAGGCTCCCCAGTTCATCAGCGGTAACGCCGGTACTGATTTCAGAGCATAAAAGAAAAGCAGCAATCCGCCGATCAATTTTCCCAGGTCCTCGCTGTCGAAGGCTGTGATGATGGACATCTGAAGGATCGACCGGGGTTTGATCAACAAGAGATCATAGGTTCCTTCCTGAACCCTGCTGATGGTATTCCAGACCATGCCCATGAAAAACGGAAAAGCAATGCCCCTCGAGAGCAGGAAAACTCCCTGAAGCAGAAGGACTTCATGTCTCTCCCAGCCGGGAAAGGATGCCCCGTTGTGATAGATCAGCAGAGTGACGAGAGGTCCGAATAATTCCACTACCATCATGATCAGCATGCTCATGAAAAAATCACCGCGATAGGCCATTCTGGAAGCCAGCGAGGTCTTCATGCCGTGCAGGTATATTTTGATCCATTGGAATAACGGATTTGATTTTGTCTGCCGGTCATCCGCCGAAGACAGGTCTGTTTGATGCGTCATATGTCTACCCTCATCATTTACCTACCTAACGTACGCTCCGTTTTCGAGAGGGATCTGCGTCCACTCAGTTTTACCGTCATATTATGCTCCGACTCCGGTGAAGCGTCTGATTCCGAAATACCACACCAGCCTGTTCAGCAAGTAAGTTATAAGTACCATTATCGCCTGCAGGCCGACAATCTGCGGAATCGAAAGGGTGATCCCGGCCAACTCATAGCTTCCCATGAAAACCCTTGCCGGTACATAGGAAATAAACTGAAACGGAAGGAAAAACAAGACCTTTTGGATCGCTTCGGGAAACAACGTCAGCGGAAGGAATATTCCCGAGCAAACATCCTTAAAGACCAGCACCGCCCTGCGGATCCCGTTGGTTTTTACGAGCCAGAACGCCATTGTGCCGATGGTATAGTTAATGAGGAACGCGAGAATAAAGCTGAGCGCTACGGAAATGATTGCCCAAAACGGTCTTGCGGGAATCGGCTTGATCCCAAAAAGCAGATAGAAGCCGAGGATCGGAACCAATTCCACCCAGAACGCCAGAATTCGATGCCCCACTTTTTGAAAAAAAGCATAATACAAATGGTGGATCGGCCGCAGCTGAAAAGTGATGAACTTGCCGTTTTGCACAAGCCGCTGAAGCGTCCCGTCGGCATCGTCCCAGTTCAGAAAGCCGAGCAGGGAAGAAACCGCAAAATAAAACAGCATGGTTTTAAACGTGAATCCGGATACCGTGTCGTGTACTTGAAAAACCGCCCGCCAGATGGAATATTGCACCAGAAAATAGATCGGCTGAACGATCAACGAAACCGCCATATTGCTTCGAAACGCAAAATTCTCCTTATAGGTGGCTTGAATCACCGCTCGAAAGACCGGCTTCGCCTTTTTCATAACCGTCTCCGGAACAGCCTGCACAGTCTTTCTCCCCCTTGATCAGAACTCTGTGAAACGGACTTGCCCGCGAAATCGTCGATCGCTAACCATACGGACTTGCCGGTGAAATCGATGATCGCTAACCATACGGGTCTGCCGGCGAAATCGATGATCGTCGTTGCTTTTCGCGCGATTATCTGAATATTTTACTCCCATGATTGCGCGGACTCAAGTGTTCGGGCGCCGAATTTGAAAATATCAAAGAAATAATTCGCCTCAATGCACGAAAAGCCCGAAACTGCATGGCTCGCGGACGAATTTGTGGACAGGGCGGTTAAGGTCACTTCGCAGGTATTTATTATCCCTTTACCGTCTGCTATTATAACGACATTATCAGTGTGATATGAGGAGGGGAGAACTATGATTATATGGGGCTGGAACAAGAAAACACGCAAGGTGATCGGTACGATCGGGATGCAGATGTGCAAGTTCTGTAACATTCAGTCTTTGTGGCAATTGTGCATCGTCCGCACCTGGTTTACCCTTTTCTTTATCCCCATCATTCCGTATGGTAAGTCTTATCAGATATCCTGTCCGGGTTGCAACAGCTATTATGAGCTGACCAAGGAGCAATTTTCGGACTTGAAGGCTCGTTTGGCGGCCGGTGAAACGGCGCCGAATGCTCCCCCTGCATCCGATGTTGCGGACTCGGAGAAATATCAGGGAAAGACCGAGACTCAGATTAATTATTTGAAGGCGATGGAAGAGGCACAACGAGAGGATTAATGCCGATCCGTGCCCTCTGTCCGGCCGCACTGCTATTCTGCGATTTTCTGCCGGTTTCTTGCGAAAATCCCCGAAGGATCGCTTGGGAATTTTTTCTTAAATCATGTATAATTAGTTGGAAAATACTACTAATTTCAGGATGGGGGAGCGACCATGAATTCTTTTTACGTAACCTTTGATCGCCTGCTTCAGGAGGAGCGTAAGCCCGAAGCCGTCACATACGCGCTCGGGCTTTTGTCCTCGGGAAAGATCGACCCGATCACTTTGTACACGGAGATCTTGACCCCGGTTTTAAATAATATGCAATGCTTTTTGAATGAGAAACAGTTATGCGTCTGGAAAGAGCACGTCAGGACCGCGACTGTCCGGACGATCGTCGAATGCTGTTACCCGTTCGTATTGAAGGAGCGCGAGCGCTTGAATCCGCCGAAGCGCGGGACCGCCGTGATCCTGTGCCCGCCGGAGGAGTATCACGATTTGGGCGCGCGGATGGCCGCGGACTTTTATTTCCTTTGCGGGTATGACGCGGTATTCGTCGGCAGTAATACCCCTTACACGGATTTCTATAACGCCGCCGACCTTATAAAACCCGACATCATCGCGATCGGTGTCAGTAATTTCTATAATCTGGTCATCACCAAGAAGATCATCACCGAGCTTCGGGAGCGTATCGGAGGCAAGGGTGTCATCGTCGTCGGCGGTAACGCGTTTAAAGACGCGCCGCATAATGTCGAGGTTGTCGGTGCAGACTATGCGGTCCAGACCTTCGAGGATATTCAGAAAATGGTCGAAGCGGCCGGTTCGGAGGTGACAAAATGAAGCTCAGCTATCAGATCGCGACGCGATTTTTGAAATCCGCCCTGACCCAGACCCTGATCATCATCTTGGGCATCGGGATCGGCGTCTCCGTTCAGATCTTTATCGGTTCGCTGATCCAGGGGCTCCAGAAGAGTCTGGTCAATACGACGATCGGTAACGCAGCGCACGTATCGGTGACCGATGACGACGACGGCTTTATCGAGGACTATGAGGCGGTTATCCGATCTGCCGTGGATGCCGACGACCGCATCGTCGCCGCCTCTCCGGTGCTCAACGCTTCCGTCCTGATCGAAAAGGACGGCGAGTCGCAGTCCCTCCTGATCCGCGGCTTTGACCTTCAAAAGGCGGAGGGGATCTACGAATTTTCGGAGTACCTCGACGAAGGCGCGATGCCAAAAGCGGACGGGGAGGTCCTGCTCGGCGTGATCGCCCGGGACAATTTTGAACTTTCCGTCGGCGATACGATCTCACTGATCACGCCCGATAAGCGCACAGTCGAGTGTACGGTCTCCGGGTTTTTCGATTATAAGGTCGCCGCGCCCAACGAGAGTTGGTGTATTACGACGCTTCCGACGGTGCAGGCGATTTTTGAGCTCGATGACGTCGCCAGCGCGATCGAATTTCAGGTCGATCAGGATCTTGTCTTTGAGGCCGACGCCGTCGCTAAAAATGTCTCGGCCGCCATCGCTTCCGGTTCCGATACCCTTGTTGTCGGCGAGTGGAAAGAAGCGAACGAGCAGTTATTGAGCGGGCTTCAAGGCCAGAGCATCTCGAGCATCATGATCCAGGTTTTTGTGATGATCTCCGTTGTCCTGGGCATTGCGAGCGTTCTGGCGATCACTGTCATGCAAAAGTCCCGTCAGATCGGAATTCTCAAAGCGATGGGCATCCGGAACGGTTCTTCCAGTCTGATTTTCCTGTTCCAGGGCCTGATCCTCGGGATCTTCGGAGCGATCGCCGGCGTTCTTCTGGGACTTGGGCTTTCCTTCGCGTTTACGACCTTTGCGCTCAATCCGGACGGGACCCCCGTTGTTCCGCTCTATATCGATCCGGCATTCATCGCCCTTTCCGCGGCGATCGCTGTCGTCGCGTGTGTCGTTGCATCTTTGATCCCTGCTCGAAAATCGTCCGTTTTAAACCCGATCGACATCATTCGCAATCAGTAGGAGGTGCCGCATGAGCAACATTTTGGAACTTAAAAACATCAATAAGATTTATGGCACGACGGTCAAGACCCAGGTGCTCTACGATATTAATCTCGGATTCAAAGAAGGCTCGTTCAACTCGATCATCGGCCAGTCCGGATCGGGCAAGTCGACCCTGATGAACATCATGGGCACGCTCGATACCCCGACCTCCGGCGATGTCGTCGTCGACGGCGTTATAACGAGCGGCATGAGGGCCTCCCAGCTTGCCTCGTATCGCAACCGGAGCATCGGATTTGTCTTTCAGTTCCACTATCTCCTGCCGGAATTCACTGCGCTCGAGAACGTCCTGATGCCCTATCGCATCGGCCATAAGACCGTTCCGAAGGAAACGACGGATCGCGCGAAGGAGCTGATGAAGCTCGTCGGGCTCGAAAAGGTGATGAACAACAATGCGACGCAGATGTCCGGCGGTCAACAACAACGCACGGCGATCGCCCGCGCGCTTTTGAATCAACCCAAGATGATCCTCGCCGACGAGCCGACCGGTAATCTGGACTCACTCTCAACCGAGACGATCTACGACCTTTTACGCGACATCAACGAACGATTCGGAACGACGTTCATCATCATCACGCACGATCGGAAAATCGCCGAAAAGGCAGACCGGATCATTGAAATCACGGACGGCCGGATCAATATGGATCTGATGAAAAATAATTGAAATAAGGGTCAATAGCGCGAAGAATACTCAAATTATCCCGACGCACACGGATTATTTTCGAGCGATCAACTGAAATCGCTCCAATCGGCAAACCAGAATACAGCGCTCCAAAAAATTGCGGCAAAAAACGGCAGAGAGAGGAACTGTCCCTGAACGGCCAACAGGATTATGCTGAGCGTATAGAGGATACGAAAAACCCAAACCGCCCATTTCTTCATTCTCAGGAGGTTGATGAAAAGAAAAATGCTCAGAAGAGAAAATACGAGCAGAACGATACCGATCACATTGTATATCAAACTGAGTTTGGAGCCTGATCCTATTATCAGTAAAACAACGGATAGCAAAGAATCAATCGCAGCGTATATGATCCCTATGATGGATATAACGAGTACCCAAGTTTTCGGTTTCGGACGATATACGTAATTTTTGGGGTTCTGCCGCGCGCGGTATTCGGGATCTTTAACCGAGTTGGTATGCCCGCAAGACGGGCAAGTCATGCCGGAATTGAAACGGAAGCCGCATTTGTTGCAAAGAACCTCCGGTTTGGGAGTCGCGCTCCGGTCGTTTCTGTTCGCGAGGGCAAGTCTTTGCGCGGCGGGATCAATGTTTGTATGTCCGCAAGAAGGACAGGTTTCTCCGGAGTCATAGCGCAGCCCGCACTTTCTGCAAGTCATTGAAGTTTTTGATCGATTGGCGGCATATGTTTGAGTTCTCCCGGAAACCTGCTCCGGGTCGATCTCCGAGTCGTTGTGACCGCAGGAAGGGCAAGTTTTTCCGGCGTTGAAACTAAATCCGCAATTCGGGCATTTCATTCGGTTACCTCACATTTTATTGCGTGATCCTCAGACTATAAATTAATTACCACAAATAGTAGCAAACTAAATGTCCGCGGTCAAGTTCACCGCGCAAAAAATGTAATTATTAACGGGTCGCGCCAAAAAGGGAAGAAAATATAGAAATATTTTACGTACATTGAGTGACGAATGCTCAAAAAAACGTTACAATATGCGCTATGGAACATGGAATGGAAAAATCGCAAAGTTTTTTGCGTTCATAGCGTAATTCATTACGACCATTGTGTGTATCGAAAACGTGGGGAGAACTCGATCAATGAGCGAATCAAAGGAACGGATGTCCGCACAAAACGCCGGCGGATCGGAGATGCAACCGGACGAGCCCATGACCGAGTGGCTCAGTCTTATCAAGCACTCGTGGATATGGTTTGCCGCGGCCGCGGTGCTTCTTATAGGGGGCTCCATTTACGCCGTGTACGCTTATGATCGAATCCCCGATCCGATTGTCGCACATTGGAATTTGGCAATGGATCCGGACCGATATGCGGTCAAAAGCCTCGTGCGTGTATTGGCAATCTCCGGCACGGGAATACTGATCGTACTGATTCTTTTCTTATTCTCATGGATCGTCCGTATAACGGTCGTTTCCGGCTACACGAAGCTCGGAGGATACGACCCGATTTTCGATCCCTCGAGAACATCCTCGACCGAGGAGTCTCAGGATCCGGGCGAGCGGGTCCGTATTCAGAAGCTTCTTTTTTATGAATACGTCCGTCATGCGATCGGTATGGAGTCACTTTTGATTTCTCTTATGTTTTGCGCGGTCCTTCTCCGGACAATGAACCCGAGCGCCATCCCGTCCGTCGGAATGGTCGTCGTCATTTACGGGGCGGCACTGCTGATGATCGCGATACCGATCATACTGATGTTGACCGCCGGCGTCGGCGGGCACAAACTGGACCCGTCGAGGTCCCGGCTCGTTTTCAGTTCATATGCGATCGGTCATGCGTTGATCGTCACGGCACTTTTCGCTTATCTTGTGACGATCTATCAGGTCGGGTGATCAAGCTGTAGGAGGATCGCTGTATGTCGGAAACGATGCATACGATCATGAATCGAATGAGTTATCGAGGGAATTATCTGGATCGACCCGTTCCCGCGGAGGATCTGAAGCGCATTATGGAGGCCGGTCTGGCCGCTCCTTCCGGTTGTAATAAGCAAACAGTTTCTTTGATCGCGGTGGATGACTCTGATCTGCTCAGGCGCCTTCACCAAGTGATCCGACCGCCGATCGGCGATACCGCTCCGGCGATGATCTGTGTGCTTACCCGTCGGATCGTTGCATACCGCGACCGTCTGTTCAATGTTCAGGATTACTCGGCCGCAATCATGAATATGCTCTTGGCCATTGAGGCGTTGGGCTATCGCAGTTGTTGGATCGAGGGTCATATAACGGACACGGACCGGATCGGCCGGCAGATGGCAGACATTCTCGGCGTGCCGGAAGAATTCGAACTGGTCTGCTTTTTGCCGGTCGGAATTGCCGCTGAGGAGCAGAATCGACCGAAGAAACGGTCGTTCGAGGAGCGGGCGTGGTTCAATTATTTTCTGAAGAATGAGTGAGATATTTGGGTCCTTTATTGTGACGAATCCCGGGATGTGATAGCATTGATCTCAGAGGACTTTGATAAAAATCCGCTCCGAATCGAGTCGCCATAACGCGAGGCAGTACACTTGAAGAGGAGCGCCTTTTCGGGCATTGCGCGAATCTTTAGTCCGGTGTTTATGAAAGCGAGGAAGCAATATGGAAGCGTTTTGGGCTTTCATGGCCGGAATTGGTTTGTTTCTGATCATCAAATATGGTATTGGCGGGTTTTTTATCCTGAACCAGAATGAGCGTGCGGTGAAGACCGTTTTCGGGAAGGCACAGAGGGTCGAGGGTAAGACGACGCTCGACGATCCGGTGTCCGAGGGCCTGAACGAGACGGAAAGGAAGCGTTATACGTACCCGCTCGTGCGCGTGATCAAGCCGGGCGGACCATATTTCAAGATGCCGTGGGAGAAGGTCTACAAGGTGTCGGTCGCGACCGAGACCGTCAATATGGCCTATGATCCGGAGAATCCGAGAGCGAACCACAACAACAGGATATTGGACGCGGTCACGAAGGACCAGCTGAATATCGGGCTTTCCGGGCAGATTCGTTATCGCGTGGCGGATAATAACCTGTACGCGTACCTTTTCGGAGTCAAGAATCCGATTGCCTATGTGATGGGATATTTCGTGTCGGTTCTGCGCGAGCGGATCGCGAACTTTGAGGGCAAGGCGCTCGAGGCGGACGAGGGGGCTCCCGAGAGTGACATTGCGCTGACGGTACAGGGGATATCGATTAATGACCTTCGTAAGAATCTTCGGGATCTGAACGACCATATGGACAGGGAGTGCAGTGTCTCCGCCGCCCGTTACGGAACGGTTCTGGAGGCGTCGCTGATCACCGGTATAGACCCGCCGGAGGAGGTCGAATCCGCGCTTGCGGCGATTAATACCGCGCACAATCAGGTGTCCTCCGATATCAGCCTCGCTCAGGCATCCGCGGATCAGCGTATCGTTGAATCCAAGCGTGCGGTCGAGATCGAGACGCTGAAGGCACAGGGCGAGATCGAAACGCTCGAGAAGCTCTCGACCCAGCTTTTCGACTTAAAAAAACAGGGGGGAAAAGAGGCGCTTGATGTCTATGTTCGCAATGTGAAGTTGGCGCTTCTCAACCAGACGACCCGGATCGTAAGGAGGCAGAAGCAATGATAAACGAGATTTTTCGACTGATGATTGAATTTGACTCCGATCTGCTTTCCGATTACGGCATATATTTCCTGATCGGCTTCTTCGGGGCGTTTTTCGCGATCCCGATCTTCTTTTTTATTCTGCGTCTCTTTGGCGTCTATGTCATCGTGAAGGAGAAACAGGCACTGGTGTACACGCTGTTCGGGAACGTCGTCGGCGTTCTTTCCGAGCCGGGGATCAAGTTTCTCTGGAAAGAGTTCGGCCCGCGCGCGCTGATCATCAACACGATCGGACGTCGCTATGTCGTGGAT
>LSQX01147267.1_pt2 | contig 25875 bp, 6 predicted proteins | sample 654561 | NCBI WGS metagenome assembly LSQX01 (sample SAMN04489861, study PRJNA283612) | anaerobic digester metagenome | isolation source: 4 biogas reactors fed with cattle manure at either 37C or 55C with and... | place: Denmark: Kongens Lyngby | collected 2014 | reverse complement strand
TCAGCGGCAGCGGCTCGATAACATCAATAACATCGGGCGGCTCAAGCATCACTTCCGGCTCCAACGTCAACTATAATTCAGCTATAATAATCAGAGCGACTGCGGCGACGGGCTATCATTTCGTCAGCTGGTCATACAACACAAGCGCGACTATGGGCGCAAAGACAGAGACGAAGGAAAGCTCCAGTGAAGGCGTGGCGACATATTACGCCATAGGTCAAACGGCGTTTGCCATGCCGGCAGGCGCGTTGACTGTCACAGCTACATTCGCGGTCAACCAATACACCGTAACGCTGCTTCAGACATCCGCCACCACTCCGGCGACGACGACAAGCGTCACGGCGACATACAATGCGGCGATGACGACAATAACGTCGCTGCCCTCAAGAACGGGCTATACCTTCGACGGCTATCAATACGGCTCGACTAAATATTACAACGCCGACGGCACAAGCGCGAGGACGTGGAACATCACCGCGAACACAGAGCTTTCGCCGAAATGGACAGCGAAGGAATATGTCCTGACATTTAACGCGAACGGCGGAAGCTGCGATCTTTCAAGCAAGACTGTCGTTTATGACGGCACATACGGCGCGGTTGATACAAGCGGCGCAACATGGCCGATCGCGGCTAACGGGTATACTGTTTCCAGGACGGGATACACGTTTGAGGGCTGGTTCACATCAGCCTCCGGCGGCACAGAAGTAACCGCCTCGACCACATATCAAACGGCGAGCAACTCCACTGTTTACGCGCACTGGATACCAAACGACTACACACTCAAGGTTGCGGTAAGCGGCAGCGGCGTCATCACGACTGTCACAAAGGGCGGTTCGGATATCAAGGCGGCCGCCACGGGCACTAACGGAGCCGCTGTGGCGTGCGACAGCGCTGTTGTCATCACGGCGACGGCAAACACCGGCTACCACTTTGCGAGCTGGTCATACGCGACGACGACACCGACCGCCACGGAAAACAGTAACAGCAGCATACCCGACGCGGCGGAGCAGTATTACCTTGTGGGAAGCACTTCCTTCCCGATGCCGACGGGCGACGTAACAGTGACGGCGACATTCGCCGCCAACACATACAACGTAACGCTTAACAACCAAAACGCCACAACGCCGGGCAGCGCGTCAGTCGTGGCGACTTACGGCGCGAATCTTGTTTCGATAACTGTTCCGGTAAAAACAGGCTACATATTCGGCGGATATTACGACCAGTCAGGCGGCGCGGGCGTTCAATACTACAACGCCTCCGGTGCGAGCGCCAGGACTTGGAATAAGACAATCAACTCCACGCTTTACGCAAAATGGACCGCCATAGTTTACAACCTCAGCTACACTCTTAACGGCGGCACGGCAACCAACCCGTCAACTTACACAGTTGAGACGGCGACGTTTGCGCTCAACAACCCGACAAAGACCGGCTATTCATTCAGCGGTTGGACGGGCACGGGGATAACAGGCTCGTCAACAAATGTCTCGATAGCGCAGGGCAGCACGGGCGACAGGAGCTACACAGCGACGTGGGGCATCGTCAATTACAATATTTCATACACTCTCAACGGCGGAACAAACAACGCCAGCAACCCCTCGACATATAACATTGAGGACTCGGTGATTACGCTTCAGTCGCCGGCAAGAGTCGGATACACCTTCACAGGCTGGACCGGCTCAAACGGCACGACGCCTCAGACTCTTGTTGTGATAGCGGCGGGAAGCAGCGGAGATAAGAGCTACACCGCCAACTGGTCGGCGAACAGCGACACGCCTTACACAGTCGAACACTATGTTATGAGCACGGCGGGCGCATATCCCGCAGCGCCGTCCGAGACGACATACGGCACAGGCACATCCGACGCGACGCTGACCTTAAGCGCCTGCGTAAAATCGGATATCCTCGTGACAAACGGCATTGTTTACAAGGAGGGCAAGGTAGGAGGAACAGTCGTCACATCGACGACAATCTCCCCCGACGGCTCGCTTATTGTGAAGCTGTACTACGAGCGCAAGGCCTATAACCTCACGCTTACGGCAGGCTATGGAATCAGCGCCGTCAGCGGCGGTGCGTCAGGCGTCTACTACGGCGCTGACATCGTAATAAACGCCGATATAAAGACGGGCTACTCCTGGTACAACTGGACATACACGACAGGCGGAGCGGCGTTCAGCACAGTTAAAAACTACACAAGCACAATGCCCACGAGCGCTCTTTCGCTCACGGCGAACGCGTCGCTGAACAACTACAACATTTCCTACACATTAAACGGCGGGACTGTCGCAAGCCCCTACAACCCGACGACATACACAGTTGAGAGCGCCGCGATTGTGCTTATTAATCCGACAAGGACGGGATACACGTTCGAGGGATGGTCCGGCACAGATATATCCGGATATTCGATGAATGTGACGATTCCGGCAGGAAGCACGGGCGCAAGGAGCTACACGGCGAACTGGACGGCGAACACTAACACGCGTTACACCGTCAACCACTATCTGATGTCGACGAGCGGCTCATATTCGTCAACTCCTACGGACACCAAGGAGCTTTACGGAACGACAGGCGCGTCCTTGACACTCGCAAACCTTAAAGACAACGATATAATCGGCACCAGCGGCGGTATTGTCTACGACTTCGGCACAGACGGAACACTTGACGAAAACAACAATGAGGTTCCTGTCGCCACGTCAATGATTCTTGCCGACGGCTCGAGACTTATCAAGCTTTATTACAAACGTATGTCATATGCGCTGACGCTGACGAGCGGCGCGGGCATATCGGGAGTGACCGGCGCCGGCACAAAGTATTACGGCTCGAGCATCTCGATTGACGCCACTGTCAGCGCGGGCTACACATGGAGCGCGTGGACATACACATCCGGCGGGGCGGTATTCAGCAACACAAAGGCATATTCAAGCACGATGCCCGCCAACGCCATATCGCTTACGGCGACGGCGACAAAGAACCAGTACACCATCAGCTACACAGACCCGATAGGCGCGACAAACGCAAACAGAACGTCCTATACGGTGACGGATTCGTTCACAATTAACCCGCTGTCTAAGTCGGGCTACACATTTGACGGCTGGACCGGCTCAAACGGCTCGGTGCCGCAGCAGAGCGTTTCAGTCGCGGCAGGCTCGACAGGCAACCTTTCATACACGGCAAACTGGACGGTTCACACAAACACGCCGTACACTGTAAGGCACTATGTCATGACTACGGACGGCGTATATGACTCGACACCGACTTTGACAGAAAATCTCACAGGTGAAACCGACACGACATTGACGATAAGCACGCTCAAGAAGACGAGCGCGGCTTATAATGTCGCAGGCGGAATAGCCTTTGCTTACGCGACTCAAAACGGTTCTCAGACACATATTGAATCGACGACTGTCGCGGGAGACGGCTCACGGGTCATCAACATTTTCTACGAACGCTTCAGCTATGACGTTGTTCTGACGAAGGGCACGGGCATATCCTCCGTGACAGGAGCGGGGGCATATTATTACGGCTATTCTGTTCAGATTCTCACAACGCTCGACACGGGCTATTCCTGGTCCGAATGGACGGTAACGGCAAACAAAACAAGCGCACAGGCGGCAAGCGTCACAAGAAACTATGATTTCTCAATGCCTGCCGGAGAGGTAAACCTCACCGCAAACGCCGTTGTCACCAACTACCAAATAACATACACGCTGAACGGCGGCACATTGGAGCAGGGATACCCGCAGACATACACCTACTTTGCTTCCACGGCGCTTTACACGCCGACAAGAGCGGGCTATACCTTCAACGGCTGGACCGGTTCCAACGGTGAGGATCCGCAGACGAGCGTCACAATCCCGGCCGGAAGCACAGGCGCGAAAAGCTACACCGCCAACTGGACGGTTAACAATTACACAATAAGCTACACCGACCCGCAGAGCGCGGCAAACAACAACAGGACCTCATACACAATCGAGAACACACCGTTTACAATAACGGCGCTTTCAAAGACGGGCTATACGTTCAGCGGCTGGACCGGCTCAAACGGCACGACCCCGCAGACATCTGTAACAGTGAGCGCCGGCACGACGGGCAATCTCTCATACACGGCCGTATGGACAACAAATGTTAACACACTGTATGTCGGCGTAGACGACGACAGCATTGACGATTACTACACCGGCGACTATATGGGCAGTGTGACGGCGACTTATACGGGCGGCTCGATAGAGGACGCCGATGAGCTTTTGGACGACGATGTTGCATACGGAACGACTGTCACGCTTGTTGCGACAGCCGTAACAGGGTTCTACTTCACCGGATGGAATGTCGTTTCCGGCGGCGTCAGCATTAATCAGACACCTACGGCAAACTTCTCAATGCCCGACAACGACGTCACAATCACAGCTTCGTTTGATATTGTCAAATATACCATTGTGTTTGATAAAAACGCGCAGAGCGCGACAGGTACGGTGGGTAACCAGAGTGTCAGCTATTACGGCGACGAAAACGTATGGCTGATGTATCCCGACGAGGAATTAAACGAATTCTCAAGAACCGGATACACGCTTGACGGCTGGGCGATGACGCCGACGGGTCCGACGGCGCTGTTCAACGGCGACGACATCACGGGCGAGAGCGGAGGCGCGCTTTCGGCGACAAACGGCGACATAGTCACGCTTTATGCCGTGTGGCAGCCGATAACTTACACTGTCGTCTACTATGCCAACCTGCAAGACACAGTCTCTTACACAGGCGAGCAGACGGCGCAGCAGCAAGTTGATTACGACGAAGAAGCATACTACAGGCCTGCAAACACATTCTCAAGGCCGGGATACAGTTTCGTCGGATGGACCGAGGCAAGAAACAGCGGCACAATGTATTCGGCGGGCGCGTCATTCTCAAACCTTGCGTCGGCGCCCACGTCTATAAACCGCTATGCCAAATGGAGTATAAACTCCTTTACAGTCACATTTAACAGGAACGGTTATACAGACTTGACGGGAACGCAGAATGTCGGCGGCATCAAATATATTAACGGCACTTCCGCCAACTGGCCCGGAAACGTGTCAAAGGATTACAACACCGCATTTGCGCTTCCCGGCGACGGATTCGGCACAGACGGATACTTCTTTGTGAACAGCTCCGGCGAGCGCCGTTACCTCATGGGCTGGACAAATGTCAGCGGAGGCACGACGGTAGTTTATGACAAGGGCGAAAACTTCACGGTAACAGGCAACACGACTCTGTACGCCGTATGGAGCGCCAACTACTATCCGCTCGACACCGCGGTTTCAGGATTCCAAAGCGCATACATCACATACAGCAACAAGACTGTCGACTCTGTGACGGGCAATACCACAGGCGGCACGATAACTTCAGGCTTGCTTCCCGCCAACTCCGCCAACGACCCCAACTATATAAGCGGCGGCGGCTATGCCGACAACCTTGAGGATCACGGATACTACAACGGTATGTACCACTGGGTGCCCGGCGACCCGACTGACGCCTATAACGACTTCACAATGATGTCGCTGATGGCGCTTGAGGAGGCCTACGGTCTGGCGGAATACTACCAAGTGCTTAATCCGACGACACACGGCGAAATAATATCTCAGGAGGACGGCGACGGCACAGGCGGTGAAATCGCCGCGATGGTGAGCGAGCTTAGCACATCCTTGGGCGCTCTGGTGCTGAAGCCGGCCGACCTTGACGAATACTACGACACGGAGTCGGTCTGCTCCGGAGAGGGACAGACAATAATCACCCCGCCATACACGACATACCCGCCTTGCGAATCAATCGAGGACGAATACGACCACGCGCACAGCTTCAACAGCATAATGGGGCTTTGCGACGATATATTCGACATGTTTAAGTCCGGCGGCAGCTATGTGTTTAAAGTCGGCGGTGAATATGTGACAAACAGCAGCTGCATTTACACAACGCAGTCTGTCGAGGCTCTTTACAACGCCGTCTACAAATCAGACAAGAGCGGATACTATTACACTGTCTTTGACCCGACGACCGGCAACATCAAGATTAAGCAGCCAAGCAACTATGTCATACGCAGCACCACTCTGAACATAGCGGCAGCTTACCACGGCTTGCTCACTCTCAAGACAGCTGATTACACATATTTCACAAATCTCCTCAACGCCCATCTTGCCAACTATTGGGGAGCGCTGTATCCTTGGGCGACGGTGACAAGCAGCAACATTTCAAGCTACTTTACAAGCGCGTCAACAACGGCGGTTTTAAGCTACTATAACGATGTCCTGACGGTGGGCGGAAGCGTTGCTTACCCCCTGACGACAGTCGAGCAAAGTTATGTCGACGACATATACGGGGAACAGCTGAAGGATTACATCGAGGCTCTTGAGCCTAACAGAGCAAGCTATTCAAACTTGTTCAGGCTGATAAACGACATCCCTCATGACCCGACAAACTCGGATTACGCGTATCGCTATCCGAGCGACGACGCCAATGTGGATTTAACACTTGACATATGGCTCGCCGCTTACGCCTCAAACGGCACTTATAACGAGACGACGCAAGAGTACGACTACAACTTTGATTCGACAAGGACAATTACAAGAAACGACGGCACGACCGGCACCATCAAAAACTTTGACATGAATTTCCTCAACAGCAACTACACGGCGGAGTCGGTAAACGCTCTCCGTGAAGCAATCGATGATATTGACTGGGATCTTAACAGTTTTTATCAGACAAAGATTGACGAAATGTCGGGGACGGGCTATGCTTCGGCGACGCACGCAAAGATTCTTCAGGACGCCATTGCGGGGCTGGCTCTAAAGACATTCAAAGTCTATATGTACTACAACTACGACAAGGACGGAAGCGGTGTCGTAAACGATATGGGAGATATCTTCAATGTCGCGACATCCAACACCTACGGCGGCGCAAGCTTTACATACGGCAGCCAGGTGACGTTCGCGCCGGGCACTCTCACAAGAGCCGGATTCAGCTTTATGGGCTGGAGTGACGATCCGGGCGCGATAGCAGAAAATCCGATATACGCGACGGACGACGACACGGGAGACTTCAACTTCACGATAACAGCCGATACGATACTTTATGCTGTGTGGAAGATTAACACTCTCAACATTCAGATAGATCCGAACGGCGGAACATTCAGCGCCGGCGAAAACCCGACGTCTGTAAGAACTGTGCCGCTCATCTTCGGAGCGTCATATATCCTGCCGAACGGTTCCGGCGCAAGCTACACACTGTCAAGAGCCGGCTACTCATTTGACAGCTGGACCATCACATCCGACGCCGCTGCTGATCCCAGCGAAGAAAGCTCCATAGCGTTAGACGGATACACATTCACAATGGGCGCGGGTAACGCGGTTGTCAAGGCGTCGTGGACGGCTAAGAAATATTCGATAGCCTTCAACGCCAACGGCGGAACGGGCACCATGACGAGCATGACAAACTTGAGCTACGGTCAGGCTTACAACCTTGCTCTCAACACCTTTACCCCTCCGACAGGTCATTCCTTCGCAGGTTGGAACAAGGCGGCGGACGGCAGCGGAACATCGTACACAGACGGTCAGCAGGTCATGAGCCTTTGCACCTGTGAAAACGGCGACATAAGCCTGACGCTTTACGCGCAGTGGAGCGTAAACAGCTACTCGCTGTCGCTTTCCGCGACAAACGGAACGGCTAAGGCGACATGGACCGGTCAGACGACGCCTGTGTCGTCGGGCAGCGTCAAATACGGCGACACGGTGACAATCACCGCGGCGTCCGCAACGGGCTATCACTTCACCGGCTGGACGGTTAACTCCGGCGGGGCGTCGCTCACCGACAACAGCTCGACGACGACATTCACAATGCCCGCAGCAAATGTGAGCATCACGGCGGCATTCACAATCAACACATATTACGTCTCGTTCCACGGCGGCACGGGAGCGACCGGCTCGATGAGCAACCAAGACTTTGTCTATAACGTAGACGAGGCGCTAAGCCTGAACACGTTCTCAAAGACGGGGCATTCGTTCGCGGGTTGGGCGACAACTTCCGGCTCATCTTCGGTAGCTTTCCAAAACGGCGCGATAATCGGCAGCTCTAACGCTTTGACGACTGCTCACGGCGCTGTTATCCCGCTGTACGCGGTATGGACGACAAACACCTATACGCTGACAATAGACACGGCGAACAGCGAATTGCCGACATATGCTCAAGTCGGCTACAACGCGCAGAAGGTTCTGACCGCGCCGCTGAGAACCGGCTATATATTCAGCAGCTGGAAAATAACAATGGACGGCACATACACTGTCGCCTCGTCGGTGACGGGCAACACAGTCACAATGGGCGACGGAAACGCCACGGCTACGGCTCAGTGGACGCCGATAAAATACACCATAGCGTTCAATGCCGGCACAGGCGCGACAGGCACGCTGGCGTCAATGACAAACTGTGAATATGACGAGCCGTATGACTTGAGACTCTTTGAGCAAGGCACCATGGCAAAGACAGGTCACTACTTCACAGGCTGGAACACGGCGGCGGACGGCACAGGCACCGGCTACGACGACGGCGATGAGGTGAGCAACCTTTCGTCTGTAAACGGCGCGACGGTCACGCTTTATGCCCAATGGTCCGTAGCGGGATTCGACCTCTCGATTTACAGCGATGAATACGGCTACGGCGACCCATACGCCCTTTCAGCAGAGAAGACGGCATACGAGATTTACGCCGATGAAGGTCCGACATCCGTCGACTACGGCTCGCTGCTGCAGCTGTACTATGACATGTTTGTGGAGGGCTACCACCTTGTCAGTTGGGATGTCACTTCCGACGCCACTGTCACAATTTCCGACACGGGCGAGTTTACAATGCCCGCGGCGGAGGTAATCATACAGCCGATTATTGAAGTCGACACCTACACTGTCATCTTCAACGCAAACGGCGGCAGCGGCACAAAGTCAAGCGAGACATTCACCTGCGATGATTATTCTTATCAGATTCCGGAAAACACCTTCTTCTCAAGAACGGGATACGAATTCATCGGGTGGTCCGATTCACAAACAGGATCCGTCATATACGACGATGAGGATTACATCTATGCTGACGGCAACTGGGAAGACGGGGAGGAAATAACACTTTATGCGGTTTGGAGCGCCATTGATTATATTCTCACTGTGACGGCAAACCAAAACGGCTCGATAACCTCCGTAACAAAGGGCGGCACGACAAACATCACGTCGGCGGCCACAGGCAGCGGCGCGACGGTCAACTATAATGATTCAATAGCGATTGTCGCCGCGGCAAACACAGGCTATCACTTTGACGGCTGGACGGTAACGGACGGCAGTGTCACGCTTGCGAACTCCTCCGCGGCATCCACCGGCTTCAATATGCCTGATTCGGACGTTTCAATCGAGGCGGATTTCGCGCCAAACTCTTACACAATCACCTTCAGCAGGCCTGACGCGACGACAATGGGAACAGGCTCGATATCGGCGACCTTTGGTCAGGCAATGCCCGCGATAACGCCTCCCGCCAGAACAGGCTATACATTCAACGGCTATTACACGGCGGCGACCGGGGGCACAAAATATTACAACGCGGACGGCACAAGCGCAAAGAGCTGCGACTTGACGGCAGACACGACGCTTCACGCGCAGTGGACAATTAACAGCAACGCGTTGACGCTGACGGTTGAGCCCGCCTCCTACGGTGTCGCCAAGGCGACATGGACAGGACAGACGACAGGTGTGTCCTCCGGCACAGTCAATTACGGCGACACAGTCGACATAACCGCGACGGCAAACACGGGCTACCATTTCGTCAAGTGGTTCGTAACCACCGAAAACGCGACGCTCGCAAATGCGGAAAGCGCAGTCACATCATTCACAATGCCTGATGCCGACGTGACGGTAAAGGCAAGCTTCGCAGTCAACACATATACTGTAAGGTTTAACAGAAACACAGGTTCCGGCACGCAGATGGGCGATCAAAACTTCTCATACTACACAAGCCAGAATCTTTCCGCAAACACATACACAAAGACAGGCTTCGAGTTCCTCGGCTGGTCCAAGTCAAGCTCAGCGACGACTGCCACATATGAGGACGGTCAGTCAATCGGCGGCACAAACGCTCTTACCGACACGCACGGCGACACCGTCAACCTATACGCCGTTTGGTCGGAGATTGACTACAAATTGACAATAGATTTGGACGACGGTTCGGAGCCGGCAAGTCTGTTCCTTAATTACAACGACGTCCACAATCTTACGACGCCGCAAAGAACAGGTTACACCTTCTCGGGCTGGACAGTTTCGACAGATACCGCAGCGACGGTTCAGTCGTCTGTCGATGAGTATGGAACGCTCACAATGGGCAACGGCGACACCACAGTCACCGCGCAATGGACGCCCAGAACATACTCAATCTACTTTAACGGAAACGGCTCGACATCAGGCACAATGACAAGCATGACAAACCTGAACTACGGTCAGGAATATCAGCTTTCCGCGAACGGATTCACAAAGACAGGTTACACATTCGCGGGCTGGAACACCGCGGCAGACGGCACAGGCACACATTATAACGGCGGAGCGGCGGTAAACAGTCTTTGCACAGGCGAGGCGGGCAACACGTCCATCACCCTTTATGCCGAGTGGACACTCAACAGCAACGATTTGACCATCACAGTCGAACAAAGCTCTTACGGCAGCGCGACGGCTAAGTGGGAAGGTCAGTCGTCAGGTGTGACATACGGGGTTGTAAATTACAACACCACGGTAACAATCACTGCCACGCCGAACACAGGCTACCACTTCGTGAACTGGACTGTCATTGAGGGCGGCGCGTCGCCCGTTAGCCTCACATCGGCTGTCACCACATTCGCAATGCCGGATGCCGACGTGACGATAAGGGCAAGCTTTGCCGTCAACAGCTATACGGCGGCGTTCAACGGCAACGGCGCCACAAGCGGCTCGATGCAGAGTCAGCAATTCTCTTACTTCACCGCTCAAAATCTGCTTAGCAACGGCTTTGCCAGGACCGGTTATGAATTCCTCGGCTGGGCGTTGTCGGGCGATGCGACTGTAGCCTCGTTTGAGGACGGCGCGCAGATAAGCGCCGACAATGCTCTGACAGGCACACACGGTGTAACGATAACCTTGTATGCCATCTGGAAACAGGAGACATACACACTGACAATAGACCCGAACAACGAGAACGAGCCGACTGAAAAGCAGCTTGTTTACGGCGCGACGGATACGCTTCCGACAGTGTCGAAGAGAGGATACACATATCAGGGCTGGTCAGTGACGGCAATGGCGGCGACCGCGACTGTGAACACCACAATCACAGGCGGCAGCAGCCTGATAATGGGCGACGGCGACACGACAGTCACTGCCCAATACTCGGCAAACAGCTACACAATTACATTTAACGCCAACGGCGGAAGCGGTGTCATGAACGACATGAACTGCTACTACGACACGGCAGTATACCTCACCGCAAACACGTTTACTCCCAGCACGGGACTTAGCTTTGTCGGCTGGAACACAAAGACAGACGGAAGCGGCACATCTTATCAAGACCAGGCTCTTGTTTCAAATCTTTGCGAAGGCGTAACGGGAGATATGTCGATAGTCCTTTACGCGCAGTGGAGCGCAAACGCTTATCTCCTCACACTCACTGTCGAAAGCAGCGCTTACGGCAGCGCCACAGCAAGGTGGACCGGTCAGTCGGCGGGAGCGACGACAGGCAGTGTCATCTACAACGACACAGTCTTTATCAAGGCCGTCCCGAGCCAGGGATACCACTTTGTGACATGGGCGATTGTGTCGGGGACAGCTAACATTACAAACCCGACACTTAGCGAAACCAGCTTCTCAATGCCCTCAAACAATCTGACGCTGAAAGCCACCTTTGCCATCAACACATACAACGTTATATACAGCGCAAACGGCGGCACAGGCACGGCGATGGAAAATCAGCTTTTCACCTACAACATCAATCAATCGCTCAGAACCAACACATACACAAAGGCCGGAAACACATTCGGCGGCTGGGCGCTGTCACCGTTAGGCTCCGCGGTATATGAAGACGGAGAGACTATCGGCAGCGCAAACGCGGTCACAGAACAAAACGGCGTCTCCGTAACGCTGTACGCGGTCTGGGATAAGATCACATACAAACTCACAATCGACCCGGATAACAACACGGGAACTTCGCAGTACAACGTCGACTTCGGTCAAAACTTCAACATTCCGGAGAGCATGGCGACACCGTCAAAGACAGGCTACACATTCAGCCACTGGACTGTGACATCCGACAGCGGGGCGACTATTCCCGCAACCATCAACTACAGCACAATAATCACAATCGGAGACAGCAACGCCACCGCCAAGGCGATATACACGGCAAACGCTTACACAATAGTGTTTAACGCAAACGGCGGCACCGGCAGCGCGATGGAGTCAATCCCGATGACATACGACATCGGAACCACACTCCCGAGCGTCTCCTTCACACCGCCTGTGGGCTATGTGTTTAAAAACTGGAACACAGCCGCAAACGGCAGCGGAACGTCATACGCCGCAAACGCGCAGGTTCTCAACCTTGCGTCGGCAGACGGAGCGACAGTCACTCTTTACGCGCAATGGATGGAAGCCAGCTACACGCTGACATTCGATCCTGTGATGGGCGTGCTGCAACCCGGAGCGCCAAACAAAAAGACTATCACATACGGCAGCACATTCTCGTCAGGTCCGTCGATATCCGCAGTGCCGACAGAAAACTACTGGCCCGAAAATCCAAACCTCACGCTTTCATATGAGAGCGGAGACGCCAGCGTATCCTTTGAGTTCCTCGGCTGGTACAACGGGACGCTTGACGAGTCGGGCAATGTGGTCTACGGAATACAGGTGGCGTCGTCGTCCACAGTTTCGACACCGGGCGACCGCACAATTTACGCAAAGTGGTCCGTCACGGAAACAGAAGTCGAGCAGTTTGACACACTAATAAGTGACGTCATGGAGATTAACCTTAACCACTATGAAACAGGCGCGCTTGAGGCTCTCGACTCGAAGCTTGTCGACTTGTTCGGCGAGCAGGGCGCTATCGGCACGAGCAAGGCGGCTCAATACAAGACGAGCATATCGTCAGCTTATGAGAACATTGAGGATTACAAGCTTATAAACGACGGCGCGGGTCCGAAGATTAATGTCTTTGAGACAAAAGAAAAACAATTAACCGAGCTTAACAGCCCGTCGTTTGGCAGATACCTTGACGGCAACGGCAACATATTTGAGGAAGAATTGATTGAAGCTGCCGAAAGCATGGGCGACGTCTCATATGTAATGCCCGGCAAATGCCACTACACATACCACTGCTATACAAACAACGAGGCGCCGATGATTCTTGTCAACGTATCGGACGTTCCGGGCGCAAACGGGCGTGTCTCATACCCGACGATGGCGAAGGTTGACACAACCGGGACAAACGGCTACGACCAGAAGCTTACAAGAACAGGCACTGTAAAGAGCGGCTGGATGCAGTACACTTGCGACACCGAAGCAACGAACACCGACAGGACGGCGGGCTATGAGATTCTTGACATGTCTGTCAACACGCCTTACTCATCAAAATACTCATACGCCGGCAGCTCCTACGGAGAAATGAACGACTTTGAATACTATGAGTATTCACAATACATTGTCCTAAAACCGACATTTGACAAGGTGTTCAAGGACAGCAAGCAGTATGCAATCTACACCATCACCGCTTATGACGACTCATACGAAAGTCTCGTAGCCTCCGAATCATCCCTCGCGGGAGCCGGTCAATACGGAAGCTTTGCCGAGGGAGCGAGCATTGAGACATCCTCCAGCACGATGATAACGCCAAACAACACTGTTACCATCTATGTCGAATACAAGAATGTGACAGGGTTTGACGGCACAGATTGCGGCGGTCAGATTGAAGGCGCCGGACAGCCGGGCGGATACTTGCAGTGCTACACTCAATATTCCGCGGAAAGAGTATTTAAGCAGGTTGATTACCTGTACAGGAACAGTGCCGGCGCGACAAACGACGAGCTGCTGCTGAAGGTCCCCGAGTCGGAGCTTGCGACAAAATATGTCGCGAACGATCCGCTGTTCGGTCAGACAAACCTCGGCAACTTCTTCCAGATGGTTCCGAGCGACAGCGCTGTTGTGTCGAAGTATTTCGAGGTCTATGACGAGGCTAAGAGCGGAGGCGCCACAGAGGCGCAGGCGACAAAGCTTGCCGGAAGGGCGGCGACACAAGTCGCAAACGCGGCAATTAAATCAGGCCTTTCAAACGGGACAATGACAGACGCAACGCTAAAACCAGTTACGATTTATCAGACTCCGGGTGAATACTACATTTGGCCTCAGGCAAACTCGTCATTCATACAGACATATTGCCCCGCGCCTAACAGAGAGTCAACGCTTGTATATGTTCACCTTGCGGACCGCTGGGGCAACGAGTTCACAAACGTCGTCCGCAGAGACTTGCTTGACAGATCGACGCCGTCATTCTCCGACCCGGCAATCGGTTCCATCACCGTAAACGAATACGGAGGAAGCACTCTTAAGGAAGTCAAGATACTTAGCTATACACAGGAGCCGGTAAGAAAGCTTGTGGATGTCCAGCCATATTCGGGAAGTCTTGTTGATTACTCCTGGGATGTCGACACAAACTCGCTTACTGTCAGCGGTCTTGACCCGACGCTTAATTCCGGCAAATATGTCCTTTATGTTGAGGATTGGGCGGGATGTAACAACAAGTGCTATATCCAGTGTACGTCCAACGGAATGTTCACAATAACCATATGTGACGAAAGCATGCCCGAAGGCTACCGCCCTGTATATCCCGAGGGAGAGCAGACAGGCGTCGAGCTGCTGGATATTCCTAACGAAACAGAAACCGCCGAAGCGCCGGCGTCCGAAAACGAAATCAGCATCATGACAATTGATATATCTGACGCTGATGAGGCGGGCGGCAGCACACTGGAGCCGAAATCTGAGCTGACTGTCGTTGACAAGGAGCCTGAAAATGAAGATAAGTCCGGAAGCTATGTCGACTTTAACTACTCCTTTGTGTTTAACGAAGTTTACACGGTGAATCTGTTCACAAAGACTAACAAGGATTACAATGTCACGCTCAAGTCCACAACCGGCGGATCTATAAGGACATTCGTAAACAACGAATATAAAGCCCCGAAAAACGGATTGCTGATGATTCCGGGCGGATCGGATGTCCAAGTCAAGATAATAACTTATTCCGGATATGAGCTGACATCTATTACAATGACAGATTCATCGGGAGTAATTACGGCGCTTGACGGCAGCTACACAACCGAGATTCATGACGATGTGACAATCACGGCATACTTTGCCGAGACATCGTCCTTCAACACGGTGACAGTGTTCAACGGCACAATTGACGGCAAAGAAACGGTGAAGGTTAATCCGTACACACAGGTGATGGCAATCGCCAACAAGGCGCCAGAAGGAAAGGTCTTTGCTTACTGGGCGAGCGGAGGCGCCGACGGCAGCATTGTCAGCTACGATGAGGCATACATCTTCTTTGTCACGGGAGATACTGTCCTAACGGCGGTCTATGCCGATTCGGCAGTAACGGCTCAGCCGTCTGTGGTAATGGATGCGGCAAGCTCGTCTCACATCACGGTAGTCAACGGAAAATACAGCCTTGCTTACTCCGGAAAGCTCACCATCCCCGAGGGATACACACTTGTCGAATTTGGTCTGGTGCTTTCAAACCAGCCTGCCGAATATTACACGAGCGAAAACTTTGTGATAGGCGGCGCGGTAAACGGTGTGAACACCGCCAAGATTCGCGGAGAATCACTTACGGAGCAGGGTCAATTCAAGATTAACGTCAACAACGTGGCGTCCGGAGCCACGAGGGCGGGCAGGTTGTACATGGTTTACAAAGACGCCGCGGGCAACGAAGTTCTTATCTACAGCAGCACGTGGTCAGTTCTGACAACTCCATAATCAACCAAACATTTTACAAAAAAATAGCAAGTGCCCGCAGGCTCAAAAGGTCTGCGGGCACTTGCAAACAGAAAAAAGTTAAGGGGTGAACAGGCAAAAACAGTTCGGCGTTTAATTAATTGCACAAAGCTTTTTGTTTTTTTGGCGGACTTTGCATGAACGACGTTGGACATGAAAGCCTTTCGTAATGAGACCAGAATATTTATCGGTAGCAGATATAGCTATACGAATCGGCGCGGCGCTGATAGCGGGAATGATAATCGGGTTTGAAAGAGAGATAAACCACCATCCGGCAGGGCTGAAAACGCACACTCTTGTCTGCCTCGGCGCGACACTGTCGAGTCTTGTTTCGACTGAAATGGCGCTTTCGATACTTAGGAACGCGTCATTTTCATCAGCCGCGAATGCGAATATTGTAACGGGAAATGTCGGAATTGACATATCGCGTATAGCCGCGGGCGTCGTCACGGGCATGGGATTTATCGGCGCGGGAGCTATCATGAAATCAAAAGACGGGACGGTTGTCACAGGCATCACGACGGCCGCGACGCTTTGGGTTACGACGTGCATAGGTCTTGCCATAGGCATGGGCTATATGTGGATGAGCGCTTTTGTGATCCTTGCCGTTTTCATGTCAAATATCGTTATAAAATACCTTGAAAGCAAGTTTATCTCAAGCAGCAAGATAAGAACGGTTGACATAATCATCACAAGAAAAAAAGAGACAATGAAGCTTATTGAGGATTACTGTATACCACGGAGAATCAAGATAAGGGACTTTGAATACCTTGGGGACATACCGGGGCTTGTAGACAATGAAATGGCCCATCACCTTAGATACACCATCAAGACTCCCAGCGGGATGAGCTTCCTTATTGTTTTAAGAGACCTTGCCATGCAGGACAATATCCTTCAGGTGCTTGAGACCCCGACACAAAAAGACAAAAAACAAAAACAGCCCGACTCGGAGAAAAACAGGGAGTCGGAGCAGACGGCGGATATAGACTGATTTGCCGCGGGAGGCGGATATTTTGTGATTGCGCCGTGTCATGTGTGCCGCACGCTTTAAAAGATTTTACGCGATTAGATTTGTCAAAGACCGCATTTAAAGGGCTTGTTTTCCCCTCAAGGCCCGGCCAGCCGCATGAGCGCGCCCCAAGCCAAAGACATAAAGGAATCGGCTTGCCGCTGACACTTGAGGGAAAAACAAGGGCTTTGGTGCGGCCGCGTTAGTTTTTAAACGACTTTGCGCGTAAAGCGATGTTGAAAAAATCCGACGCTTTTAAAGGATTGCAGACCGCGGACAAGCGGCTGAAAAACTGCGCTTGCCAAAGCCAACAGTCTTTTGTCATTGGTGCTTCGGCTCATGCTTCGGCGTTGAATCCCCGCTTGCGGGAAGCTCTGCGGAAGGCTCCTCCGGCTCATCCTGCGCGGCTGTTTTCCAAAGGCTGACAATTCCCTTGTCGTTAAGCAGCTTTACCATTACGATGACAATCGGAACAATAAACAGCCCCACAAAGCGGAAAAGCCTTAAGCCGATGTACATTCCCATAATCACAACAACCGACGGCAGCCCTAAGTTTGCCGCCACAAGCTTTGGCTCGATTATTTGACGTATTACGGAAATCACAATATATATAACGGCAAGGCCGAAACCAAAACCATTGTCGCCGATTATAAAGGAATACAGCGCCCACGGCACAAGGACTGTTCCGGTGCCGAGAACAGGGACGATGTCAATCAGCGCGACGACGATGGACAGCGGGACTATATAGCCGCCGGTGTAAACGCCGATGAGCCTCAAGACGTTCATTCCAAGCAGCATCTCGGCAAATGTTATGCATATTATCGTGACGTATGATTTTGTCATTTTGCCGAGTGACGAGAACAGGATTGTCTTTGCCTCCGAGAGGTCGCGGCGTTTTTTCGGGGATATTTGCCGCTTGATGAAGCCGGCTATGCGATCGTAGTCCGACGTCATAAAACAGCACGCGATTATACCGATCACGATGGCAATGATGACGGAGGGGATTTGTTTTGCGGTGGACCACACTCCGTTGAGAGGGGCTGTCAAAATGCCGAAATCAAAGCCCGACGGGAAGGCGCCGCTCACGGATCCGGCACCGCCCGTGTCGGACGACGAATTTAAAAGCCTTTCGGAGAAGTCGGAGATGCTTTCCGCGACGGAGGACTCAATCCTGTCCGGCAAAAAGTCAATACGGTGTATAATAGCGTCACGAACATTAACGACAAATGTGGGGAAATCCTCGGTCAGCTTTCCGACATATGCGAAAAAGCCCTTAAGCTCGGCCACAATCTTGATTCCCAGCACCGAAAGAAGAAAGCCCATAACAGCGACAATCAAAAGGACAAACAGCACCGACACAAACCCTTTTTTAAGAGGAGTTTTGTCCACAAAAAAATTTACCGGCTTTTGAATCGCCATGGCAATAAAAAACGCAAGGATGAACGGAAAGAAAAGCCAAAACGCGTATGTCATGAAAAGATAAAACAAGCCGAGTATCAAAATAAAATACGCCGCGTTTATGAGCGCTCTTTTTCTCTTTGTTACAGAATCCAATTTCTTCATCCTTCCGGGCGAAATTATTCAATGCATACCTTATTCTATATCATTTTCAAGGAAAACACAATTATAAAACATAAAAATTCAAAAACTTTTAAGTTTTGCTTTGCTTTTTTGCTGTTTGCTCTTTTTTTTGTCAGAGTTTTATGTTAGAATATTTTATCTTTACTCGTTTTAAGGGGGATTAAAATGAATGTCGCAATCATGGGGTACGGCGTTGTCGGCTCCGGTGTGGCGGAAGTGCTCTTAAAAAATCACGACAGCATCGAGAAAAAAAGCACCAGGGGCAGCCTTGATTTAAAATACATACTTGATATCAGAGATTTTCACGGCGACGCAAACGAAGATATCATAATAAAGGATTTTAACACAATCCTTAACGACGAGACAATTAAAATTGTTGTGGAGACAATGGGCGGGCTTAACCCCGCGTTTGACTAAGTCAAGTCCTGCCTCGAAGCGGGCAAAAGTGTTGTTTCCTCAAACAAGGAGCTTGTCGCCGCAAAGGGCTATGAGCTTTTAAGCATAGCGGAGGAGAAGAACGTAAACTTTCTGTTTGAGGCAAGCGTCGGCGGAGGCATCCCGATTATCCGGCCGCTTTCGCAATGTCTTGCCGCAAATGAGATTGTAGAGATATCGGGCATCCTCAACGGCACGACAAACTTTATTCTCACAAAGATGTTTAACGACGGGCTCGGCTTTGAGGAAGCGCTGCGCCTGGCACAGGAGAACGGCTATGCCGAAAAGGACCCGACAGCCGATATCGAGGGCTTTGACGCGTGCAGGAAGATATGCATCCTTGCATCCCTTGTGTACGGAAAGCACGTTTACCCCGAAAGTGTTTATACAGAAGGTATTACAAAAATCGACTATGCCGACGTTGAATACGCGCGTGCGTGGGGCGGCGCGATAAAGCTTATCGCTGTTGCGAAAAAGCTCGGTGAAAACAAAATATCGGCCATTGTAAGTCCCGCGTTTGTCCCCTGCTCAAGCCAGCTCGCGTCTGTCGACGATGTTTTTAACGCGATTCTCGTAAAGGGCGACGCAATCGGAGACGTCGTGTTTTACGGCAAGGGCGCAGGCAAGCTGCCGACGGCAAGCGCCGTCGTGGCAGACGTGATTGACTGCGCGCGCCACACAAGCAAAAAGAGATTTTTCGGCTGGGGCGCCGCCGTTCCAGATTATGTTATCGACCACCTTGACGCGGAAGCCGCCCTTTATATCAGAGCTTTGACTGAAAACGATGAAGAGGCGATTGCCGCGGCAAAAAAAGTTTTCGGAGAAATCGAGGTTTTGTCAAGACAGGGCGCGCCGCACGGCGAAATCGCCTTTATTACTTCGGCGGCTGTTGAAAGAGAGCTGCGCACAAAGCTTGAAACACTTCATATGATTGACACAAAGTCAGTCATACGCATACTAAACGAATAAAAACTACAAAGCTTGGGAGGCTGCATATGGCGCTGATAGTCCAGAAATTCGGAGGAAGCTCCGTTGCCGACGCCGAACGCATAATGAACGTGGCGGACATTATCACAGACACTTATAAAAAGGGTAACGACGTTATTGTTGTTGTCTCGGCGCAGGGCGACACGACTGACGACCTTATCAAAAAGGCAAAGGAAATCAATCAAGACCCGTCCAAAAGAGAGATGGATGTTCTCCTGTCGTCAGGCGAGCAAATATCAATAGCGCTTCTTGCGATGGCGATAGAAAAGCTCGGATACCCCGTCGTATCGCTTTTGGGATGGCAGGCGGGATTTAACACAAACTCGACATACGGAGCCGCAAGGATAAAAAAGATTAAAACAGATCGCTTGATAAACGAAATCGGCAGGAAAAACATTGTCATTGTCGCCGGATTTCAAGGTCTTTGCAAATATGACGATGTCACGACGCTTGGCAGGGGCGGCTCGGACAGCAGCGCCGTCGCCATAGCGGCCGCGCTTCACGCCGACCGCTGCCAAATCTTTACGGACGTTGAGGGCGTATATACGGCAGACCCGCGAAAGGTCAAAAATGTATCAAGGCTTGACGAAATAACATATGACGAAATGCTGGAGCTTGCCACACTCGGCGCACAAGTCTTGAACAACCGCTCCGTTGAAATCGCCAAAAAATATAATGTCAAGCTTGAGGTGCTTTCAAGCATTACCCGCGTGCCGGGAACGATAGTCAGGGAGGCTGTTAAAATGGAAAAAATGTTCATCAGGGGAGTGACAAAGGACACGAATGTCGCCCGAATTTCACTGATAGAAGTTCCGGATGTTCCCGGAATAGCTTTTAAGATATTCAGCAGGCTTGCGGCAAAAAAGATTAATGTCGACATTATTCTTCAGTCCGTCGGCAGGGATAACACAAAGGATATCGCCTTTACAGTCAGCAAGGACAATGCCGCCGACGCGGTGGCTTTGTTTGAGGGCAGCGATCTTCTTAAAGGCGCCAAAATAAAGTGCGACACGGACATTGCGAAGGTGTCTGTCGTCGGGGCGGGGATGGAATCTCACCCCGGCACGGCGGCGACAATGTTTGAGGCGCTCTTTAATGTGGACATAAACATCCAAATGATTTCGACAAGTGAAATCAAGATTTCTGTGCTTATTGACAAAGACGAGGCGGACAAGGCGGTCGCGGCGGTTCACGCGGCTTTCTTCCCGGAGGAATAGCCGTCGCGCAATCTTTTTTCACACGCTGATTTTTCAAAAGCCCGCCCGATTACTTGTTTAATCGAGTGGGCGGTTTTTAGTGTTTTTTTGTTTATTTCGCGTTCATCTTTTTACGCGGCAAATAATCTTTTCGTTAAGCGCGATAATAATAAGCGCAGAGCCATATTTTGCGGCAATCGCGTCCGGCGGTTACGTGTTGGAGCTGTCAGGGCAAAACCGCCGCGCGTTTCATGAACGGAGGAGTTTTTATGTCTTCTGCAAAACAGCGGACACGGGCGGAGCTGCGCCGAAAAGCCGCGCGCCTGCCGTCGTCTCCCGGCGTTTATTTGATGAAAAACATCAAAAACGAGGTAATATATGTAGGCAAGGCGAAATCTCTTAAAAACCGTGTGCCGCAATATTTCAGCTCTAACGCAAGTCACGGCGTCAAAGTGCAGAGAATGGTTGAAAACGTTGATGATTTTGACTATATTTTGACCGACAGCGAATTTGAGGCGCTTGTGCTTGAGTGCAGCCTTATTAAACAGCACTACCCAAAATACAACATTTTATTAAAGGACGCAAAGGGCTACAGCTATATAAGGATTTCGCGTGACGGCTGGCCGAGGATAACCGCCGAATTGCAGCGGCAGGACGACGGCGCCGACTATATCGGGCCGTTTACAAGCTCTTCCGCCGTGTCAAATTCAGTCGATGAGGCCGCCAAGATTTTCAGGCTGCCGACGTGTTCAAAGGAGTTTCCGCGCGACTTTAAAAAGAGCCGCCCGTGCCTGAACTATTTTATATCTCAATGCTCCGCGCCGTGCGCCGGAAAGATATCCGAAGACGATTACCGCGAGTCGATAGACGAGGCGATAAAGTTTCTGCGCGGCGGCAGCGCGGCGACTGTGGCGGAGATTCAGCGGCAAATGTCAGAGGCGTCGGAAAATCTCATGTTTGAAAAGGCGGCGAAGCTGCGCGACAGGCTCGCCGCCATTAAAAAGATTAACGAAAAACAAAAGGTGTTTTCCGCATCTGTGCGTGAGCAGGATGTTTTTGCCGTTGTGTCCGACGGGAAAAAGGCCTGCCTTAACGTCCTGCGCTTTTTTGGGGGAAGGCTGACGGAAAGCGAGTTTTTCATTATTGACGCGCCCGATTCGCAGGACGAAGCGCGGCGCGAGCTTATCAGGAGCTACTATGCTATCCGCACAAGAATTCCGCCGCGGATATCCGCGGACGGAGGAGTGGAGGACAGAAAGCTGCTTGAGGAGTGGCTGTCGGGCGTTGCGGGGAAGCGCGTTTCGATAGTTGTGCCGCAAAGGGGAGAGCAGGCGCGCATAGTCGAAATGTGCCGCAAAAACGCGTCCGAAAAGCTTTTGCAATATTCGGGAAAGGCGGGAAAATCGGGAAAGGCGGCGGCCGCTCTTGGCGAGCTTGCGGAGATGCTGGGGATTTCCGAAAATCTTGAATATATCGAGGCTTACGACATTTCACACACGGCTGGAAGCAACAACGTCGCCGGTATGGTGGTTTTTAAAGACGGCGTTCCTTTCCGTCGCGCGTACAAGCGTTTTTCCATAAAGGGTTTTGAGGGGCAGGATGATTATGCCTCAATGGCGGAAGTGATTGAAAGGCGGTTCGGGCGATATCTTGAAGAAAAGGACACGGGCGAGGGGTTCGGAAAGCTGCCCGACTTGATTCTGGTTGACGGAGGGCACGGTCAGGTCAATGCCGTGCTTCCGGTGCTGAAATCTCTCGGCATAAAAGTCCCCGTATTCGGCATGGTAAAGGACAATCGCCACAGAACGCGGGCGATTGCGCAAAGCGGCGGCGAGATTGCCCTGACTTCAAAAAGGCAGGCGTTCACTCTTGTTTCCGCAATCCAGGAGGAGACGCACCGTTTCGCCGTCGAATATCACAGAAAAAGACAAAAAAAGAGCGGCCTCGGCACTTCTCTCACAACCGTAAAGGGAATAGGTGAGAAACGCGCGAAGGCGCTTTTAAGACATTTCAAAACAGTCGCCGCAGTCAAAAATGCTTCTGTTGACGAGCTTTGCTCCGCGCCGGGGATGACACGCCCCGCGGCGGAAGCTGTTTATGATTATTTTCACAAGGAGGAAAAAACCCGCGCGGATTAACCTCTTATCGCCGCGCTTTTTGCCCGCTCCGCGTCTGCTCTTATTTGCTTTTTCAGCTCGTCAAAAGACGCGAACTTCTTTTCCGGGCGGAGAAAGTCGAGAAGCCTTACCTCAATGCGGCAGCCGTAAAGGTCGCCTGAAAAGTCAAATATATGTGTTTCGCTAAGCAGTCTGTTGTCCGTTATTGTCGGGCGCACGCCGATGTTTGTGACAGACTTGAAGGGCAAGCCGCCGACGACTGTTTCTGATACATAGACGCCGTGGCGCGGCACGACAAAATTACCGGGGAAGTTTTGGTTTATGGTGGGCGCGCCGAGTATCCTGCCGCGCTTGTATCCTCCGACAACGGTAAACTTAAATGAAAACGGTCTGCCGAGCATGAGGTTTGCCGTGCGAATGTCGCCGCTTTCAATTAGTTCGCGTATGCGTGTCGAGCTGACGGGCGCACCGCCAAAGCTTATCTCGCCGCTCACAAGCGTCTTTATTCCAAGCCTGCCGCAAAGCCTTTTTAAATCGTTCGGACCGGCGGCGGCGCCTTTGCCGAAGCGATAATTATATCCGCAGCAGACGGCACCGGCATTTAGGCGCCCTGCGACAATTGTGTTGACAAAATCCGCGGCGCTCATATCTTTGATTTCGGAAAAATCGACATAAACAGGCTCGACGCAAAGCCTTTTTAAAAACTCGCGGCGCGCTTCCTCTGTTATCAGCACAGGCGGGGCGCTCCCTGAAAGATGCTCAAGCGGATGACCGTCAAAAAGCATTATACAAGGCAAAAGCCCGTCACGTTTAAATGACAGGGCATTTTTTATAACATCAAGGTGTCCGGTGTGAAGCCCGTCAAAACTGCCGAGAGCAACCGCGGTTTTGTTTTGCATCAGTACCCCCCCGACCTATTTCTTTTGATGTTCGCGCTTCATTCTTTGCTCCTTTGAAAGAATCCTTTTGCGAAGCCTTAAGGATTTTGGAGTTATCTCAAGAAGCTCGTCGTCCTTGATGAACTCCATTGACTGCTCAAGGCTGAGATGTGCCGACGGAACAAGGCGGAGCGCGTCGTCGCTTCCCGCGGCTCTTGTGTTCGTGAGCTGCTTTTTTTTGCATACGTTGCAGACAACATCTTCGCTTTTTGAGCATTCGCCGACAATCATACCCTCATACACCTCAACGCCGGCGCTGATAAAGAGCCTGCCCCTCTCCTGCGCGTTAAAAAGACCGTAGCCGGTGCTTGTCCCGTTTTCGTGGACGACGACGGAGCCGCGTTCACGCGTGACGATATCCCCTTTGTAAGGCTCATATCCGGCAAAGAGCTGATTCATTATGCCGTTGCCGTTTGTGTCGGTCATGAACTCGGAGCGGTAGCCTATCAGTCCCCTTGCGGGGATTTTGAACTCAAGGTGGGTGGAGCCGCCCTCCCTTGACCCCATGTTTTCAAGCTCGCCCTTTCGCGCGCCGAGCTTTTCTATGACAGCGCCGACATAAGTCTCCGGAACCTCGATTATGAGAAGCTCCATCGGCTCAAGCAAAAGCCCCGCTTCCTCCTTATAGATTACCTTTGGGCGTGAGACCTGAAACTCGTAGCCTTGCCTTCGCATGGTTTCTATGAGGATAGAAAGATGAAGCTCTCCCCTGCCGGAAACCTTAAATGTGTCGGTGCTTTCTGTTTCGTCAACTCTCATGCTGACGTTTGTTTCGACCTCCTTAAAAAGTCGGTCTCTGATGTTTCTGGACGTGACAAACTTGCCCTCTCGCCCCGCGAAGGGGCTGTCGTTTACTATGAAGTTCATTGAGATTGTCGGCTCGTCTATCTTGATAAACGGAAGCGGCTCGACAGCCTCCGGACTGCACGCCGTTTCGCCGATATTTAAATCGGAAATTCCGGAAACACAGACGATGTCGCCCGCGTCGGCTGACTCAACCTCCACTCTGTTCAGTCCCTCAAATTGATAAAGCCTCGAAATCTTAACATTTTCACGCGTGCCGTCCGCTCTGCAAAGCACGACTTGCTCGCCCTTTGACAGGCTGCCGCGCTCAATACGCCCGATTCCTATCCGCCCGATATAGTCGTCATAATCAAGGCTTGAAAAAAGTATCTGAAGCGGGCCGTCCTTGCTGCTTTCGGGAGGCTCGATATTTTTGATGATTGAATCAAGCAGCGGACGCATATCGCCGCCGCGCGCGTCGGGAGATAAAGATGAATAGCCGTCCCGCGCGGAGGCGTAGACGACGGGGAACTCAAGCTGCTCGTCGTCGGCGCCAAGCTCGATGAAAAGATCAAGCGTTTCGTCGACGACCTGCTCGGGACGCGCGCCAGGACGGTCAATTTTGTTTATTACCACAAGCGCTTTTTTCTTTAGATCAAGCGCCTTTTTAAGAACAAAACGTGTCTGCGGCATGCAGCCCTCAAAAGCGTCGACAAGCAAAAGCACGCCGTCGACCATCATCATTATACGCTCAACCTCTCCGCCGAAATCGGCGTGGCCGGG
>LSQX01251388.1_pt2 | contig 25887 bp, 22 predicted proteins | sample 654561 | NCBI WGS metagenome assembly LSQX01 (sample SAMN04489861, study PRJNA283612) | anaerobic digester metagenome | isolation source: 4 biogas reactors fed with cattle manure at either 37C or 55C with and... | place: Denmark: Kongens Lyngby | collected 2014 | reverse complement strand
GAAATTTATTGTTACCGCAAAAAATTCAAAAACCCTTATTCCGTGTGGGATCCCCTATATTTTTGGTTCAGTTGGCAGTTCAGATAATGATATATTGCCTGTTGATAAAATGTTTGGGGCAGGCAATGTTGAATTAATAATTGATGAAGCTGAATCCATACAACTGGATGAGAAAACAGTAAAGTATAAATCTGGTAATATGATTTCATACGAAAAGCTGGTTATAGGTACCGGGTCTACTCCCCTTAAAGCAAAGTGGCTGAAGGGATTTGACAAAGAAAATGTTTTTATGGTCCCTAAAGATAAAACCTATCTTGATCAGATGCAAGAAAGGCTTAAAGCAATAAGTAAAGTAGTAGTTATAGGTGCCGGATTTATTGGTGTTGAAATTTCTGATGAACTGAAAAAAGCTGGTAAAGAGGTCACCCTGATCGAAAAACTTCCCCATATTTTGGGACTTGCTTTTGATGAAGACATATCAGGTAAAGTTGAGATATTGTTGAAAGAGAGAGGGGTTGAAGTAATGACATCTGCATCAGTTACAGAAATAACCGGTAACAGCACTGCAGACGGGGTTAAACTGGAGAACGGTGAAATCATAAAAGCTGATGCTGTAGTACTTTCAATGGGATATAAGCCCAATACTGTCCTGGCAGAGAAAGCAGGATTAGCTGTAAGTAAAAAAGGCTTTATTAAGGTCGATGACTATATGCGTACTGAAAATCCCGATATTTTTGCTGTGGGTGACTGTGCGGAAAAACGTGATTTTATAACCAGAAAACCCACACCTGTAATGCTTGCATCGACAGCTTGCGCTGAAGCCCGGATTGCAGGGATGAACCTCTATAAATTATCAGCAATAAAAACTTTTATCGGAACAATATCAATTTTTTCTACTGCTGTTGGTAATACAGGTTTTGGTGTGGCAGGAATTACTGAAAACCAGGCAAAAACTGAGAATTTTGATTTTGTGACAGGTAGTTTTGAAGGTATCGACCGGCACCCGGGAACGTTGAAAGATACTCACAAGCAATACGTTAAATTATTGGTAGGCAAAGAGAATGGTGTTATATTGGGAGGGGCGGTATACGGCGGATTGTCAACCGGCGAGCTGACAAATACCCTGGGATTCATAGTTCAGAATAAGATGACTCTCAATTCACTGCTTACTGCCCAGATTGGAACTCATCCTCTGCTGACTGCTTCTCCTGCGGGGTATCCACTGGTGAAGGCAGCTGAGAATGCTGCATCTAAAATAATGTTTAAATAGAAAAAAATTGAATAAGATGAAACCGGTAACTCGTCAAAAGGTAAATATAACAATTGATATAATCATGTTTCTGGTGATGGTCGCATTGGCTGTTATCGGTTTCATTATTCGCTATGTTCTTATCCCTGGTTCTGAGCGATGGGAAAAATACGGGAGAAATGTTGATCTTACTTGTTGGGGACTGGATCGTCATGAATGGGGTTTTATCCATTTAATTCTCGGAATATTTATTGTTATTTTACTGGTATTACATATTATATTCCACTGGGCAATGATTGTCTGTTATCTAAAACGGTTATTGCCAAAAACTGTCTGGAGGTATACGGTTGTTGGCGGAATGATCGTGTTGAGCTGTATTTTTATAGCAGCCCCTTTTTATTTATCACCCGAGGCAGGTGCCCCGATACGGGGACAGGGAGAAGGTTACTGGCCGGTTAATTCAGGGTATGCAGTACCCACGGGTACTGCTAACCCGGGAAAAGATTATCCCTCTGAACAAGCTGAAACTGTAATGCCCGTACAGGAGGCTCCTGTTAATGCAACGGAAGAAAAGGAACCTCACGAAAAAGAAGCCAGGGTGTTTGATATAAAGGGTTTTGATACAATCGGGGAACTCGCAGTGCTTCATGGCATTTCTGCTGATGACCTTAAGAAAGGTTTGAATATACCTCATGGGATTTCTAATAATGAGCAATTGGGGCGTATTCGAAGAATATATGGTTTTACAATGCGCGAAGTTGAAGATTGTATTCTGGCCTTACAAGACCAGTCAAAATAATATCTGCTTTCCGGTGACAAAGAATTCAGTGATAATCTGATTCTTTGCCCCAGCTAAATTTTTTAAGGACAAATTTCCTGATATTCATAATATGAATGCTCTGTTTTATTTGGTATTATCTATATCCAGGTGAATTCCGTTTGATGTTATATATATTTCTTTCTCCGGCAAACAATCCAATTTTTCCGGATTTACTGGCAATAATGATAAAATCAGTCCAAAAAACAGATATAAGGTAATCAGAGACAGTATTATTACAATAATTACTTTCAGAAGTTTTACTATCCGGTATAATACCTTTGCCGGCATTATGTCAAAATTTGTTTAATTAGCAGGCTTTCTTTTCCTCAGAAAGATGATATCACCCTGGTTTGGTTCCTGTCCTGGAGACATACGGTTTCTTCTTAACAATGGTTTTAGTTTAATCCCATAAAGTTGTGAAATAAAATGCATAGTTTCACCTTCATTAACCATGTGTGTACTGTGTGTTTTTGCAGCCCTGTTCTTCTTGGACTGGATATATATCACTTCATCAGGCCTGGGCCTGTAACCTTCAGGCCTGTCATTGAACCTGTACAACTCCCATGCATTTATACCAAGTTCCTGGGCTATAATTTCATATGAATCGCCCTCTCTTGCAACAACAGCATCAAGACTGTTTAGTGTCAGGGTTTTATGTGAGTTGTACGGATTTATTGTTACTCTGTTTGAAATTCCCGGGTTATTTATCTGCTTTTGTTCATAAACTGCCATTGGAGAAAAAGTTTCTTTATGATCAAGCCGGTACAGTTTATGCTCTTCAATTATTTGAATCAGGCTTTGATCATAATGTCTGGCAGTTGCGTACCCCGCCTGTTTCAACCCTTTTGCCCATCCCTTGTAATCGTCGGGTGACAGAGTGAACAGAAATGCATATCTGGAATTTGCCATTAAAAAGTTACTATGGTCTATGTACGAATCTTCAACCGATTTATATTTTCTGAAGCATTCATTTTTATGGTCATCATCGTAATATACCTTTTGGCCTCTCCAGTTACTTTTACATTTAATGCCAAAATGGTTATTTGATTTTTTTGACAGTTCACTTTGTCCGTATGCTGATTCAAGGCAGGCCTGCGCCATTTTTATGCTGGCAGGAATACCACTGCGCCCCATCTCCTCAATAGCCAGCATCTGATATTTATTGATATAATCCTGTCGGTTCTGTTGGCCTAATACTGAACCGGCAAATGAAAAATATATAATAAAGAGTAAGATGCGCTTCATGCTTTTTCTTTTTCAGGATTTTTGTGATAAAAATAATCCCTTCTTACCTAGGTTTCTAATAATCCTGAATTATTTATTAACATATTGTCGTGAATTAGTCAATTTGGTGATTTAAACTACTCATTCGAATATTTAATTGCATAAAATTGTACATTTATTAAAAACTATTTATATGCGTACGATAGAGAAGAGGATTATTGTATATGAATATTCAACTATATGGGATTTGCCTGCAGCTGAACAGAAATTGTTAATGGCCTCCCGGGAGGCTGCTTTAAATTCATACTCCCCATACTCAAAATTTAATGTCGGAGCAGCGGTTCTGCTGGATAATAATGAAATTATTACAGGTAATAATCAGGAAAATGCCGCCTTTTCAGAAAGCCTTTGTGCCGAGAGAGTTGCTCTTTTTTATGCCAACTCCTGTTATAAGGATATTCCGGTCAGGGCAATTGCTGTAACTGCTTCTAACAGCCAGGGAATAACCCATGAACCGGTAAAACCATGCGGGTCATGCAGACAGGCACTTATGGAGACTGAAGTAAGGTTTAATCAGCCTGTCAGGATAATTTTAGAAGGCAGAAATAAAATTCAGGTTTTTGACGGAGTTGACAACTTATTGCCATTTGCCTTCAAACCGGATTCACTGGGCTGAATTTATTGGCTCTGAACAGTTTCATAAATTCGTTCCATATAATGTCATCCGGTGGATCTGCAATTATTGTAATATTATTTTTTTTCACAGGATGAATGAATTCCAGCTTTCGTGCATGGAGATGTATGCCTTTATCTTCATTTGCCCGCGGAAAACCATACTTAACATCTCCTTTGATCCTAAGGTTAAGAGTTCCCAATTGTACTCTTATCTGATGATGGCGTCCGGTAAAAAGATCTATTTCCAGGAGATAATATTTATTAAGACTTGCTGCATGCCGATATGTCAGCCGGGCATATTTAGCTCCCGGAACAGGTTTGGGATAAGCAAAACTTTTATTTTTTTCTTTATTTTTTTTCAGGTAATGCTCCATTGTGTCTGAGTACTTCGGAGGCCTTTTATTAACCACTGCCCAGTAAGTCTTTTTTATTTGTCCGCGTTTTGAGAACATTTTATTTAACCTCTCAAGTGCTTTTCCTGTTTTTGCCAGCAAGACTATTCCACTTGTTGGTCTGTCAAGCCTGTGCGGTAGTCCGATGAAAACATTACCTGGTTTATTATATTTGTTTTTCAGATAATCCTTCATCTCGTCAACAAGAGTCCTTTCATTGGTAATATCAGATTGCACCAGTTCTCCGCACGCCTTGTTGACAGCTATAATATGGTTGTCTTCGTATATGATCTGCACTTTTTGTCAGAGAGAATTAGTATTGTTCTTTTTCATTAGGAAAATCGAGTGATTTAACGTCGTTGATATAGTTGCCGACAGCTCCTTTAATTTCTGCTGCAATATTATGGTATCTTCTCAGGAAACGCGGAGAGAACTGCTGTGTTATACCGAGCATGTCGTGAATAACCAGTACCTGTCCGTCAACACCGGCGCCTGCACCAATACCAATAACCGGTATTTTTACTTCATCAGCAACCTGTTTTCCCAGTTTCGCGGGAATTTTTTCTAGTACTATTGAAAAGCAACCGGCCTGTTCCAGCAATTTGGCATCGCTTACAAGCTTTTTTGCCTCACTTTCTTCCTGGGCCCTGACTGTATAAGTTCCAAATTTATGTATTGACTGGGGAATCAATCCGAGATGCCCCATGACAGGAATTCCTGCTGAAAGGATCCTGTGAACTGATTCAATAACTTCAGACCCTCCTTCCAGCTTAACAGCATCTGCAGCGGTTTCTTTCATAATTCGTATTGCTGATGCCAGGGCGCCTCTTGAATTGCCCTGGTATGTTCCGAATGGCAGGTCAACAACAACTAATGCACGTTTTACACCCCGGACCACCGAAGCTCCGTGATAGATCATCTGATTTAATGTGATCGGAAGGGTAGTTTCATTTCCGGCCATCACATTTGAAGCTGAATCGCCAACCAGTACGATATCTATACCAGCTTCATCAACAAGGCATGCCATGCTGTAATCGTAAGCGGTTAACATGGCTATTTTTTCACCCCTGAGTTTCATCTCCGACAGGCGGTGAGTTGTTATTTTTTTTATATCATTTTGTACAGACATATCTTTAAATAAAAAAATTAATACTGTAAAAGTAACAAAGGTTTTTTGTAGCACAAAATAGTTATCATCTAAGGTAGTATCTTTATTACAACTTTTATATGTAAAAAATCCTGTGATTGAGTAAAGAATCGTTATTTTGCCGGGTAATTAAATTGTCAGATAAATGTTTAAATTCAAATTTACGGAAAAATTGATTCATCCGGTAATTTTCATGATACTTCTACCGGTAATTTCTTCAGCTGCCGGGAAAGCCGACAGTACTGAAATTTTTATTTTCCAAAAAAAGGAAGTTAATACAGGAATTACTTATAGTTCAAACAAGGAAAGGGAAGAGGTCCGGTCAGCTGCATCTTATGATTTTGAGGAATTGACCACAGGTGCAGCTCAGTTCAGGTGGAGTAACCGCAACTGGAATATTTTGAGATCAAAACAAGAGGAGTGGAATTATCAACTTGAGGCAGGTCCTTTTTGGGGTAATGGTAATATAGCAGACAGTACATCAGTTTATAATTATGTAGCAGACCATAAGGTTGCAGGTGTCCGGGGTATTCTTTCCGGAGGTTATTTAAACCGGTATTATTATGACAATAAGAATTATACAATTGTCAGTGTTGACGGAGTGGCTAAATTTAATTATTACCGTCAGGATTCTGAAGGCCTGCTTACCGATTCTAATCAGGTTACCCTTGACCATTCCTCCCGGACTGATGAAACAAAGTTCAGAGCAGGATTTCAGGCAAAAGGCGGATGGGGTATCGGCAGATTGAATTATATAAATCATTATGTTGCAGCTGCAGGATTACTGGAAAAATATTATCCGGAACGTATTTTTTCGGAGAGTGAGATTATGATGCTGAGCAGGGAGATTGGAAGGATTAAACACGGAAGGGAAATAAGAGCAGGGCATGACAGAGAGAAGGAGATAATCAGCCTCAAAGAATTTTTAAACTGGAAGATGTTGCTTGAGGTTCCGTCAGATATCCTGAATTACTGGGAACTTACTGAATTCAGGCCAAGACTTAAGGGAAGCCGTATTGAGTTTGGCCCTTTTTTTAATTATTATAACAGGGAGCCCGATTTTGTTTATGGAGGTTATGTTCAGTTTGAGAATGTTAAATACTGCAATAATGAATGGAACCGTAATTTTTCTGTCAATATGAGTTACAATGGGTATAAGCATCATGACTGGCTATTGATGGAGGTTGCTGCAGGATGGAGTTATTATCCTGACCTCAAATCGGAGCTCACCTTCGGACTGAAATATGTGCCGGGGATGGTAGTCAACAGCTTTGAAAATCCTGAACCTGTCAGACACAGCTTTATACCCTATATTGAATATTTCTCACAGATTAATTCACGTTACAGGATGGAAGCAGAGCTGGCACTTCGTATTGCTCCGGTTGAACAATTTATAGTTCCCGGCCCCCGGTTCTCGGTTTCAATTTATAAAAGCAGGTATTGATCAGCGCTATACCCTGAAGAAGATATTCTTTTTATACATATAATACAAAAGCAGCCAGATAATGGCCAGATTCCCTGCCAGGAGTATTAATTCCCCGGCTGCACCGGTATTATTTATAATCCAGCCCAGGAAAAATGTAGTTATCGCTTTAACATCAACAATTCTGGTAAACAGATAAACAAAAATGGAATTCATTCCGATTACCCTGAAGTAAAATGCCCACCATTTAAAGCCCCAGTGGTCAATTACCAGATAAAAAAGAGACAGCAGCAGGAAGCTGATCCCGCCGGCAAGCAGGTTAAAAGTGGAAGTCCAGCAACTTTTTATAACAGGATAAAAGGTCGAAAAAAGTAAGGCCAGTAAAACAGATATAACCCCGGCAGAAAAGAGCCAGCCAACTTTTTGCAGGTCGGTTTTTTCTCTTTTCCTCAGAATAGTGCCTGCCAAAGTTCCCATAAGAGTTATGCCGGTTGCTGAGATACTGCATAATATCCCTTCAGGATCAAATACCTTTCCATAAAGCCTTCCCGGCAGCAGTAATCTGTCGATATACCCGTTGATACATCCCTCGGGGGTAAGTACACCGGCACCGATTCCCGGAACGGGTATTAACAACTGGATTATACCAATAGCAGTCAGGATTGCTGCAAGCCATATAAAAAGGCTTTGTAAGGATTTGAAGTATACAGATATGAGAGATGCGAAAAAATAAGCAATACCGATTTGTCCAAGTACACTGGCAATCCTGCCATCTGCAAAACCATTTTTAAAGGTTCCGTTATAGAGGATGCCCAATACAATGAGTGTAACAAGCCTTATGAAAGCTTTTCTGATAAGTTTTCGGGGTGGAATGTTTTTTTCAATTCTTGATCTTATGGCAAAAGGTATGGCTACACCGGAAATAAACATAAACAGAGGGAAAATCAGGTCCTGAAACCTGAACCCTTCCCATTTGACATGATGCATTTGTGTCTCCAGCCAGTCAAGGCCGGTCATTTTTGAGATTGTGATTGCGAGTAATCCGCCGCCGGTGATCCAAAACATATCAAATCCGCGAAGTGCATCTAACGAATAGAGACGTTTTTTAGGTTCAGTCCTTAATGGTTTTTTTGTCATAGTAAACGGTTTGTCGTTGTCAAGGGCTCTAATTTATAAAATTATTTTGAATTGTCGCGGTAAATAAGCAGTTAGGATAATTCTGCCTTTTTGTCACCGGTATTGACAGATAAATATTTATTTAACTGCTTAACTTGTGTCATAATTTCGCAATTGAGGTTCAATTTAATGGTGGCACAGTCATTGCTATTTACCAGTCAGAATTTATAATGATCAAAAATTGGTCCGGTAGTACATACATTTTTTAATATGTATGACAATCGTTCGGATCAAAATTTTATCATAAACAGTAAGGTAATATAAATAACGAAATATAAAGAAAATGGGAAAAATTATTGGAATCGATCTGGGAACAACCAACTCATGTGTATCAGTGATGGAAGGTAATGAACCTGTGGTAATACCCAATAGTGAAGGGAAACGGACAACTCCTTCAGTTGTTGCATTTGTGGAGAACGGTGAACGAAAGATAGGTGATCCGGCAAAACGGCAGGCAATTACAAATCCAGCTAAAACTGTATTTTCTATTAAACGCTTTATGGGGGAAACTTATGGACGTGTATCCAAAGAGATCGCCAGGGTACCCTTCAAGGTGGTACAGGGAGACAATGATACCCCCCGCGTTCAGATTGATGATCGCAAATATTCTCCTCAGGAAATTTCAGCAATGATATTGCAAAAAATGAAAAAGACAGCGGAAGATTATCTGGGACAGGAAGTTACTGAGGCTGTTATAACTGTTCCTGCATACTTCAGTGATTCTCAGAGGCAGGCTACAAAAGAGGCTGGCGAAATTGCCGGACTGAAGGTCAGGAGAATAATCAATGAACCGACTGCAGCATCTCTGGCTTATGGCCTGGATAAAATGGACAAGGATCTGAAGATTGCTGTTTTTGACCTTGGTGGCGGGACCTTTGATATCTCTATTCTGGAACTTGGAGACGGGGTTTTTGAGGTGAAGTCAACTGACGGGGATACCCACCTGGGTGGTGACGATTTCGATCAGATGATCATAGAATGGCTTGCTGAGGAATTCAAAAAAGATGAAGGTGTAGACCTCAAACGCGACCCTATGGCATTACAGCGATTGAAGGAAGCTGCAGAAAAGGCAAAAATTGAATTGTCAAGTTCTACACAAACGGAGATAAACCTGCCATATATTATGCCTGTTGATGGAATTCCTAAACATCTTGTAAAAAAACTGACCCGTGCAAAATTTGAGCAGCTTACCGATTCTCTCATAAATTCAACTATTGAACCTTGCAGAAAAGCATTGAAAAATGCAGGTTTAAGCACCAGTGATATAGATGAGGTGATACTGGTCGGCGGTTCTACACGAATCCCTGCCGTTCAGGAAAAAGTAAAAGAGTTTTTTGGGAAAAATCCTTCAAAAGGGGTAAATCCTGATGAAGTTGTAGCTATTGGTGCTGCTATTCAGGGTGGTGTGCTTACAGGTGAAGTAAAAGATGTACTGCTTCTCGATGTTACACCTCTCTCATTGGGTATAGAGACAATGGGCGGAGTAATGACAAGGCTTATTGAAGCGAATACTACGATTCCAACCAAAAAGTCTGAGACATTCACAACTGCTGCTGATAATCAGCCATCAGTTGAAATTCATGTGCTACAGGGCGAAAGGCCGATGGCAGCCGGTAATAAAACAATCGGCAGGTTTCATCTTGACGGAATTCCACCGGCCCCACGCGGCATACCACAGATTGAGGTAACCTTTGATATAGATGCCAATGGGATTCTCCATGTCAATGCTAAGGATAAAGCTACAGGTAAATCGCAATCTATAAGGATTGAAGCTTCATCTGGCCTTTCAGATGATGAGATCAAAAGGATGAAGCAGGAAGCCGAGGCAAATGCTGAAGCTGACAGAAATGCAAAAGAGAGGGCAGATAAACTTAACAAGGCTGACAGTCTGATATTCCAGACCGAAAAACAGCTGAAAGATTATGGAGATAAGATTCCTGCTGACAAGAAAAAACCAATTGAGGATGCGCTGGCAAAGTTAAAGGAGGCTCATAAAAATCAGGATATTGCTGCAATAGATGCATCTATGAATGAGTTAAATACAGTCTTCTCTGCCGCATCCCAGGAGATGTATAATGCAACTCAGGCTTCACAGGGACAGGGAGGTCAGACAACCGGGGGAGCCCAGGATAGTCAGACACATACTGGTCCTAAGGATGATGGTGAAGTAACTGATGTTGATTTTGAAGAAGTCAAATAAAAAGTACGACTTTAAAAAGGTTTAAACATGTGGTGTTTATGCCTCATGTGATAAGCTGAGTGGCTGCTTAACAGATAATACAATATATATACCTGCCTGTTACCTCTACCCGAAAGTGAGGTGGCAGGCATTATTTTTTCTGTCAGGCTGTATATTGTAACAGCTGTTCTATGATTTAATTTCTGATGCAATATTGCTGTCTCAAAATATTTTGTATATTTTCCGGTTCTATTGTAGAATGAAACGAGAATCCCGATTTAAATCGGGACTCAAGGGTATGATTAAAACATATGCGAGTTAATATTATGCCTTTGAAAATCATTATTTTAATCATTTGAAAAATGAGAGAACTATTGCAATTAATACTCCTGGTCATCCCTTTTATCTCTTTTTCTCAGGTTAATCAAATTAATTCTGAGGGACAGCGACACGGACTGTGGCAGAAAGAGTATCCAAACGGACAACTAATGTATAAGGGAGAGTTTAAAAGCGGAAAGCCTTCGGGTGATTGGCTAAGATACTATGAGAGCGGACAGATAAAAGCCAGACTGAAGTATGTCGAAAATTCTGATTCTGCGTATGCAAGTTTATTCGACAAGACTGGGAAAAAAATTGCAGAGGGACAGTATGTAAATGAGAGAAAGGAGGGAACCTGGTACTTGTATTCAGAAAATATAAAGGTCTCTGAAGAGAAGTATGCTAACGGTCAAAAACATGGCATCGCCAGGAAGTTTTATCCTTCGGGTGAAGTTTATGAAGAAGTTGAGTGGGCTGACGGAAAGCAGGAAGGGAAATATCAGGCTTTTTTCAAAAACGGGAAACCTTATATGCAGTGTAGATTCAGTAATAATAAGCGTAACGGCCTCTGCCTTGTCTTTTTTGAGAATGGCCGGATGGAGATGGAGGCATATTATCAGGATAATCTGAGACAAGGGGAATGGAAATTTTATGACAGCTCAGGAGAATTTCTTTACAGTCTTAAATATGATAAAGGAAAATTACTAAATCCTGAAGTGAGAGACAGTATGGACAATTTGCAAATGAGAGAGTTAGATGAACAAAGATACCAGATTCCTGATCCTGAAAAATTTATTCGGGATCCGTCAGGATATATGAACATAATTCAAAAAATGCGTTAAAGTTCAGTTTAATTGATTAATTTGTGCCATATTTTTATCTATGCTGGTTTAATGGCGGTGCAGTATGAGGAGAATTATAATTTACATTGTTTTTACCGTTTTATCTTTAACTGGTTTAGGAGCAAAAGCCCAGTTATATTACCGGGTTGCTTTTTCTGATAAAAAAAATACTCCCTGGCGGTTGTCCGATCCCAATGCTTATCTTTCTGAAAGGGCTTTAATCAGAAGGGAGAAGCAGAATATCCTGATAGATTCATTAGACCTGCCAGTTGACCCGGTTTATATCAAAAAAGTGACAGACCTCGGTTGTACATTAGTTCACTCGTCAAAATGGATGAATAGTGTTACGGTAAAAGCTGAGGACGATGATATTATGGATAATATAAAGCAACTGCCTTTTGTCAGGGAGGTTGAGCTTACAAAAAGTTACATGATTAACAAGAGAGCCGGAAATAAACTAACGGATCCAATTTCGCCCGGCAAATTACTGGAGATTGACACAACTCTTTACGGGCTGTCATCAGGTCAGGTAAACCAGCTGAATGGTCAGTTTCTTCATAACCAGGGCTACAGAGGGGAGGGTATACATATTGCAATATTAGATGCAGGATTTTATAAAGTTGATGAATACCCGGCTTTTGACAGTCTGTGGACAGAAAACCGGATTTTAGGAATAAAAGATTTTGTTGATAGCAGTGAGGATATTTTTGAAATGCATTACCACGGTATGAGTGTGCTTTCAATTATGGCCGGAAATTTTCCGGGGAAATTGGTGGGAACTGCACCTGAGGCATCCTACCTGCTTATAAGGTCTGAGGATATTAATACTGAATTTATAACAGAGGAGGACAACTGGATTGCAGCAGCAGAATATGCGGACAGTGCCGGAGTCGACATTATTAATTCTTCGCTTGGCTATTTTACTTTCGACGACAGTAATATGAATCATACATATGCGGATATGGACGGGAATACAACCCGGGTCACGAAAGCTGCTAACATTGCAGTATCCAGGGGTATACTTGTATTTGCAAGTGCAGGCAATGAAGGAAGAGACAATCAGGGATGGAAATATATTATAGCTCCTTCTGACGGTGACAGTGTTATAGCAGTAGGCGCAGTTAATAAAGAGGGAGTTCCTGCTCCTTTTACTTCATACGGGCCCGCCTCTGATGGTGATATTAAACCAAATGTTGCGGCAGTGGGCTGGAATACCGTAATTCAAAAACATGACGGAACAATTGGTACAGGAAACGGAACTTCATACTCTTCACCTGTAATTGCCGGAATAACGGCATGCCTGTGGGAGGCGAACCCCGGTGCAACTGCGTGGCAGGTAAAGAAAGCATTGGAACAGAGTTCACATCTTTATAATAATCCTGATTCATTGGTTGGTTATGGTATCCCCGATATGCAAATAGCTGATTATATCCTGAAAGCAAATGTCGTTAAACAATGGGAATATAACACTTTGTGGATGGTTTATCCTAATCCGGCAACAGACTATATAATAATGAGAAAACTCAGTAAGGAGATAAATAAAAAAATAAGGATCAGCTTTTACCAGACAGATGGGAAGTTGATCTGGCAGGAGATAAGAAATGATGCAACTAAAATTATGCTGCAGAACCTGAATATTCTTAAACCAGGTTTTTATCTTATGCAGATAGTTTCGGAAAATCAGGTTGAAACGATAAAGATCAAAAAAAATTAAAAACCGGATGGATCAGAAATTTACCCTCTTTCAATTAAATCAACGGATTAAAGAGATATTGGATGAAGCAATGCCAGGAGTGGTGTGGGTAATTGCTGAGATCAGTGATTTAAATGAAAACCGGAGTGGACATTGCTATTTGGAACTTGTGGATAGAGAGGGAGATAATACCATTGCCAGAGCCAGGGCTGTGATCTGGTCTTATACCTACCGGATGTTAAAGCCCTATTTTGAAACCACTACAGGACGTGCATTCTCGCAGGGAATTAAAATTTTGGTGCAGGTTTCGGTTGAATACCATCCTGTATATGGTATGAGCCTGATTATAAAAGATATTGAACCGGCATATACTGTTGGTGATGTAGCAATTCAGCGAAAAGAGATAATAGAAAGACTAAAGGCAGAGAATGTTTTTTATATGAATAAGGAACTTGCGCTACCATTGGTTCCCCAGAATATTGCTGTTATCTCATCAAGAACAGCAGCCGGCTATCAGGATTTTATTGATCAGCTGGAAAATAACAGCCGCGGGTTTAAATTTTATACACACCTGTTTGAATCATATATGCAGGGGCCAGAAGCAGTTCCTTCTATTATTAAATCACTTGAAAAGATCTATAAATATGAGACCAGGTTTGATACTGTTGCAATAATAAGAGGAGGCGGGGCAACTGCTGATTTGGCCTGTTTTGATAACTATGATCTGGCACTGCATATTACACAGTTTCCTTTGCCTGTGATAACAGGAATAGGACATGAAAAGGATGATACAATTATTGACCTTGTTGCTCATACCCGACTGAAAACACCTACTGCCGTGGCTGAATTCTTCATAAGCGGGGCAGAACGCTTCTATGATATAATGACAGACCTGAAAGAGAAACTGGTTAAGGCAACAAACGCGGCAGAAGAGTCTGAGCAACTGAAGTTGAAGAGTTATGCCGAACAGATTGAAAGACTGACAGGCGATTTTATCAGGAGTAAGATAAAGTACCTTTCGAAATGGGGGATTAATTTACAATATAGTGTCAATAAGTTTTCTAATAAACAGGAGAAGAGGTTGAACAGCATCAGGCATGAACTGAAATCAATTATTTCAACCAGGACCCATGAAGCTGAAAAAACTATTTCAAAAAAAGGAAGTAATCTGCAAAGCCTCATTAATGTGATCCAAAGTAACAAATATCACTATTTGAATTATCTGACAGGGCAGATAAAGTATAATTCAAAAAAGTACATAACAAAGCAGAACGAGCGGATTAATTTGAATGAAAAGGCAATCCGGTTATTAGACCCTGAGAATATTCTGAAGAGGGGATACAGTATTTCTTACAGTAATGGGAAGCTTATAAAATCAGTCAGGCAACTTCAGATTGATGATGAGCTGGAAACATTGTTTTCAGATGGAAAGTCAAATAGCATAATTATAAAAAAAGAGTATAATGGCAATACAGAAAATCACCTATAACGAGGCTGTTACTGAGATAGAAGAGATTCTTAATAAAATCGAACAGGAAGAGTTTGATGTTGACGAGTTGGCTGAAAAGGTCAAGAGAGTATCAACACTTCTGAAGATTTGTAAAGACAAACTGATGAAAACGAATGAACAGGTTGAACAAATTTTAAAAGAGATGGATGAATAACAAGGAAAATATTTATACCAAAGAACAGATAGCACGGCTGATCGACCATGCTGTACTGAAACCGGAATACACAGGGGATGATATTTACAAGCATTCGCAAATATGTATAGAAAACATGGTATACAGTATGTGTGTCAGGCCTTGTGATATCCGGCTGGCAAAAACATTGTTGAGAGACAGTGGGGTTAAAGTATCCTGCGTATTAAGTTTTCCACATGGCGCTGATTCAACTGCCGTGAAAGAATACCAGGCCTGTCAGGCTATATCCGATGGCACAGATGAAATAGATATGGTCATGAATATAGGAAAATTCTTAAGTGGCGATTATGAATATGTAGTTAATGATATAAAGGCAGTCGTTAAAGCAGCCCACAAAAACAATGTTTTGGTAAAAGTAATACAGGAGACAGGTTTCCTGACTCTTGAACAGGTGGCCAGGGCTTGTGAATTGTCAATACAGGCTGGAGCCGATTTTGTAAAAACATCTACGGGGTTTGGCCCTGGGAAAGCAACTCCCGAAGTTATTGAAGTTATGGTAAAATCAGCTGCAGGAAAAATTAAAGTAAAGGCATCCGGAGGGATCAGGACCTGGAGCGATGCGGTTACATTGGTCCGGCTGGGTGCCTCCAGGTTAGGTGTAGGTTCCACTCCTGCTGTCCTCGCCGGTGCAGATATGAAAGGCAATGTTTGATTTTCAAAAAGGTATAAATGTATTTTTTAAACGGTGACCATATCTATATAAAACCCCGGAGAAGGTATGCTTCAATAAGTGAGGAGTTAAGTGATTGTGTTGAACAACTGGAGCATATTAATGAAGGGAAAAAAATATTCAGGCTTAATTTTTTTGCCCGCATAAATACTGCAGGTGATTATCAACAGCTAAAGGGATACATTAGCCAGGTGGTATCAGGCACTTTTTCCTGGCCGGTTGTTTTCAGTCTGATTGCCCAGGCACCGTTTACCGGGAATATTATTGTTGAGGCATTTTATTATGATGCTGCACTCTGGCAGTATAGTGTTATTGAAGATGAAGCAGGGGAGGCAGTTATTTTCAGAAGGGGAGATGTGGAGGTACTGGCCGGAAGTGTCCAGAGCTGTTCAGCAAACAGGTGCAGGGAGAATGCCGGAAAAGCTTTTTCAGCATTTGGAAGATTGCTTAATAATGCTTCATTTCCTGTGGATGCCATTGTAAGACAGTGGAATTACATTGAAAATATCCTTGGTGAGGAGGAAGACGGACAGAGATATCAGGTGTTTAACAATATGAGGTCCCGGTTTTATGCAGGGCACTTCTCCAGTAATGGATTTCCTTCGGCAACGGGTATAGGTATGGATCACGGTGGAGTGATAGTTGAATTTATTGCTGTTAAGTCAGGTTTTCATAAGACTTTGTCATTGAATAATCCCCTTCAGACAGCTGCTCATCGCTATAGTGAAAAAGTACTTCATGAAGCTCATTATTCAGGAAGGTCAACTCCGAAATTTGAAAGGGCACGCTACCTTGAATTGTTTGACAGAAAGCTGATATTTATTTCCGGAACCGCCTCTATCAGGGGGGAAAGGACTGTTGCTGAAGGTGATCCTGCAGAACAGACTGAAGTGACAATTCAAAATATTGAAAAATTATACTGTGATGAGGCACTTGAACAGATAGGAGATGTCAGCCTCACACCAGTATACGGACATGCAAGGATTTACATTAAGAACAGAAATGATTTTCGAAAGATCAGGCGAATTTTCAGATCTTACTATGGCAATCTCCCTGCAGTCTATCTGGTTGCAGATATCTGCCGGGAGAAATTGCTGGTTGAGATTGAAGGACAGGTTGTCCTGAAGGAAAAGCTTAGTTAGAATTTCAAGTCAACTCCAACCATAAAATGCCTTCCTGCCTGTGGGAAATACCCGTCTATTTTATAACGTTGGCCACCTAATATATAAGAATAAACCCATGCATTGCTTTCGTAACTTTCATTCAGAAGATTGTTAACCATTAAATGGAAGGTTATCTCTCTGAACAATCCTGTAGATATAGAGTAATCTGCCTTCAGGTTATTGACAAAGTATGCATCTAAACTGCGTTCGTTATCAGAACTATTATCAATATACTGTTTGCCCACATAAGTCGATATCAGCGAGAGATACAATTTATTTAAGGGTTCGAATGTAATTGTACTGTTTGCAGTCATGCCTGGTGAAAAAGCTATGTCTGTAATGCCATGTTCAAAAACAGACTGCTCCCCGGTATCCCAGTTATCCACAAATTCCGTAAAATTTTTTATTTTATTCCGGCTCAGAGTAATATTATTTTTCCAGTCAAGTTCAGGAGTGATCTTTAATCTGCTTTGCAGTTCTATCCCCTGACGATAACTATCATCAATGTTCACCATCATTGGATTTCCGGTGTCATTAATTTCACCTGTCAGTATTAGTTGGTTGTTATAGGACATATAGTATACATTTACTGCACCTGTAAAAGCAGATGAACTATACCTGTACCCTGCCTCCCAGTCGTGTAGTGTTTCGTTTACCGGGGATTCATATGCAGGATTCGCATCTATATACGCTGTACGGTTAGGTTCGCGGTTTGCAGTAGAGAATGACAGATAGAATTCATGGTTGACTGCAGGTTTGATGAAAACACCCGCCTTAGGATTGAAGAAATTGAAATTATGAGCCTGGGTAATGTTGCGAAGATCATCATCAATTCCTTCTAATTCGTAGTTTATTTGCCGATATTGAAGGTCCGCAAACAGGCTTATAACCTCAGATAAGTTGTAATTATATTTTCCAAAGATGTTAAGATCCTTCTTCAGTCCGTTATTCCGGTAATATTCATGATTAAAATCTGCTTCACCGGGGAATTCTGTCCAGATCACATTGCCATAATGGTCACCATCATATGTATTCCATCCGCCACCAAGAACGAAGGTGCCATTTCCCTTTTGGTAGTTCAATGAAAAGGTGAGTCCGTAAAAATAGTTATCAAGCCATTTGCGGTATATTATGTCAGACGACTCCTGAAGTTCATTTCCGATCGTTAAAGGAGATATCTGGTAGTCCTCCAAATCTTCATCACTTTTATAATTTTCGTAATAACCTTTACCTCTGGTATAGTGTAATGATGTATTGAGGTTTAATCTACTGTTAAATTTGTGAGAAATGTGCAGCTGATAATGGTCCTGCTGATAGAGGTCAATTTGGTTATCATATGTGTAGTAATTATATGTGCGGCTGTCAGAATTGATCATCTGATTTGTCTCCTCAGATGAAAAGTGTTCGTGTTCCTCATACCGTTGCATACCCTCCATGTCGTTATTCAGCCTCACAGAGGGGACACCCTGCCACGACTGGTATGTTTTTTCAATGCCTGATATAATGTTGCCCTTAATAATTGTGTTTTCTGAGTAATAGCCGCCTGACAGGTAGAATGATTTAAGGTCAGAAAAGGCACGGTCCACATATCCGTCAGATGATATTTTAGATAATCTTGCATCGATGGCCCAGTGGTCATTCAGCAAACCGGTAGATGCTGAGATAGTATTTTTAAATGTGTTAAAAGAGCCCGTTGCAGTTTTATATTCAGCTACCGGCTCTCTTATAAGCGTATTTGTGCGGAGGTTAATAGTAGCGCCAAAGGCCGCCGCACCATTAGAAGAGGTTCCCACACCTCTTTGAATCTGGACATTTTCGAGTGATGAGGCAAGATCAGGCTGGTCAACGAACCATGTCCCGTGTGATTCCGCATCGTTGAGAGGAATTCCGTTCATGGTAATATTTATCCGGTTCATATCAGTACCGCGTACCCTGAAATTAGTATAACCGATGCCAGTGCCTGCATCTGACGTTGTAACAAAAGATGGGGTTAACTGCAAAAGATAGGGAATATCCTGTCCCATGTTCCGTCCCGCAATTTCCTCACCACTCAGGTTTGTATAGGCCACGGGAGTTTTAGTCCCTGCAAGGGTTGCAGATACCAGTACTTCATCTGTCATGATGGAGGCTGATTTAAGCTCTACCGTTACAATTTCATGAGCAGGTACTGCAACCTTAATCTCCTGTGACTCATAACCTATAAAAGAAACAGCCAGGATATATTCTCCCTTTTTGATATTTTTGAATTGAAATCTGCCTTCAGTGCCGGAAGATACACCATAATAGGTATTTTTTATTACAACACTTGCTCCCGGCAAAGGTTCTCCGTTACCGGTTATAACTCCTTCAAGGGTATATTGTCCCCATGCGACAATAACCATTAACTGCAAAAGCAGTAAAATACTTAAACGTTTCATTTTTAGAAAATTTGGTTAATAAACTAACCAATGGAGTGGGACGAATCCCTTTTGCCCTCCCTTCGCCGGCATTATCCGGATCAGGTTCAGTGGGTATAATCTCAGCCCTAAATATTTAGGCACCCCCATTGCATTAAAATCACTACAAAGTTAAAAAGGATATTTTAAAATACAAAAAAAAATTATTCAGGATTGAAGTTCAGGTCTGAAAACCTGTATTTTTTCAGGATAAAAAATTTCCACATTATGCTTTTTTTGTAAATCTCCTTATGATCATTTACAGAAGCAAGGACAACAAGCTCCTTTCTTTTTGTGATAAGTTTTTTCAGGTGTTTTAGAAATGAGATATGTGCTTTTACGACAGCATAAAAACTTACCAGGTGCAATCCGAAAATAAATTTCACTGCAGCCACATAATCAAGTATAATTCGCAAACAGAGAATCCGGTGAAACTGTTGATCAGGGAGGTTTTTAAAAAGCATGAAAAGGTTATTTCTGAAATTAAGATATACCTTTTGAGGATTATTGTATGACAGAGTGCCTCCTCCCAGGTGGTATATCACACTATCAGGCTGATAAATAATTTTGTATCCCCGGTTTTTAAGACGCCAGCAAAGGTCAATCTCCTCCATGTGTGCCCAGAAATCATCATCGAATCCATTAACTTTATTAAAGAGGCAGGCTCTGATGAACATACAGGCGCCACTTGCCCAGAAAACAGCAGTCTCTTTATTGTACTGGCCTTTGTCTGTTTCCATCCTGTTAAGAAGCCTTCCCCGGCAAAAAGGGTATCCGAATTTGTCGATGAACCCGCCTGCAGCCCCTGCATATTCAAATTCAGAACGATTTTTGTAATTAAGTATTTTTGGTTGTACAGCAGCTATGGATTTATCCTCCTCCATTTGTCTGAGGGGTTCCTCCATCCAGTTTGGGGAGACCTCCACATCCGAATTAAGTAATATAAAATAATCTGCAGTGATATTTTTCAGGGCACGGTTATATCCGCCTGCAAACCCATAATTTTTTTTCAGTTCAATAATACCTGCCTGTGGATATTTTTCTTTCAAATAATTCACTGAATCATCGTCAGACCCGTTATCAGCCACAATAATTTTTGTATTATCTTTTTGAGAATTTTCAAAAACAGAAGGGAGAAAGGAGTCGAAAAGTTTTTTCCCGTTCCAGTTAAGAATTACTATGGCGATTTTAGGGTTTTCAGGCATTGTGGTAATTTAAGACGTTAGGAGTTTGGCTATTGTCAGTGCCAGGTTCTCAATACCAATGCTTTCAAGGATCTTTGCTGTTTTTTCTATTTTCTCAGGATCTTCCGAATTAATCAATGCTTCCAGTTCTTTCATCTTTTTCCCGGTGAGTTCATCCTCCAAAAGCTCCTGAATTTTGAGTTTTTCCTTTTTTTCTGTTGGTATTCCAAGGTTCTCCAACTCAGTTATGATTGCTCCCAGAATCTCCTTTGCCTGCATTTTTACGGGGTCTTTATCCCTGCCTTTCCCAAATGCTGCAGCATCTCTCAGGTTCCAGCTTGAATAATCGTAATGCAGATCTCTTATCATTTTAAGTTTAGGGCTTTCTTTTCCAAAAATTCTTTCCAGAAAGATCAGTGTGCTGTTTTTCCAGGCTTCCAGATCAAAATTTTTTTCTTCAAGCTGGATTATTTGTTGTTTCAGTAAGAGTATCTCTTTGTCAGCCATCTTAAGGATTCTTATAATGTTATTGCAGGTGAAAAATACAACTAATATTTATATTTTCAGCGATGCAGCAGGTCTTTGTCACCTAAATATTTGTTTATTACAGGATAAAATTTATCGAAAAAGCTGCCACTTGCTGCAATAATTTGTTTCCCAAACAGCCAGTCATCACCTCCGTTAAAATCGGTTATGAGACCACCTGCCTGTTTCAGGATAAATGCACCGGCAGCTACATCCCAGGCATGAAGTGCATGTTCATAGAAACCATCAAACCTCCCGGCAGCCACATACGACAAATCAACAGCAGCGGAGCCCATCCGGCGGATACCTCGTGTATGTTCCATAAGATATTTCATAGATGCAATATATCTGTCAATCATATTAAAGTCATAGTAAGGGAACCCTGTTCCGATAAGGGTGTCACCGGGTTGTGTGTTAGTGGCAGTTCTGATTTGGGTACCGTTTAAAAACGAAGGGCTCTCCTTCCAGGCGTAAAACATCTCGTCACGGCCTATTTCATAAACTACTCCCAGCACCAGCTCTTTGTTGTCCATGAGGGCAATGCTGACCGAATGGGGAGTAATTCCATGCACATAGTTGGTAGTTCCGTCAAGTGGATCAACGATCCACTTATATTTTTCATCAGAATGGGTGGCAGTACCCTCTTCTGTTATGAATCCTGCCGAAGGAATTAAATTTCTCAATTGTTCCACAATCTGAGATTCAGCTGTTTTGTCAACATAGGTAACCAGGCTGGATAGGCTTTTAAGCTTAACATCAGATTTGGTAATTTTATTTCTCTCTTCTTTTATAAAGGTTCCTGTCTCTTTTGCAATTTTGCGGACATCCTGACACAGGATTTGATAATCATTCATCGTTTAAAAATTAAATATTTAAATAATTTCTGCTGACACATGGCCATCTGGTTGTACAGAAAGTAATTTGACTCTTACCAGTTCGTTTATCAGATTAGTTTGATATGGTATTTCCACTTTGATATAGTTTTCTGTAAAACCGCTTATTTTTCCATGATCTGTTTTTGATTCGAACAGCACTGTGTGTAAAGATCCTAAATGTTTGTTATAAAATACTTTTAATTTCTTCTCAGAGAGGTTAATATACATTTTTGTCCTGTTTTTCCGTTCATTCACATCGACTTTCCCCGGGATTTTCAGGGCCTGGGTGCCACTCCTTTCTGAATATGTAAACGCATGAAGTTGCGAAATGTCCATTTTTTTAATGAATTCGTATGATTCCCTGAATAATTCCTCAGTCTCTCCGTTTGTGCCCGCTATTATATCAACTCCGATGAAGGCATCCGGTATTAACTCACGAATTCTGTCTACACGCCGGGCAAATAGTTCTGAAGAATATCTGCGCTTCATCAGTTTAAGGACAGTATCAGAACCTGACTGCAGCGGAATATGAAAATGAGGCATTATGATATCCGATTCTGCTACAAGTTCAATGATTTCATCTTTCAGCAGATTTGGTTCTACCGAGCCCAGACGAATACGGTGCAGGCCTTTAACCTTCAAAATTTCAATCAGAAGGCCTGTCAGGGATTCACCAGTTGATTTTCCAAAATCTCCTATATTGACACCTGTCAGAACTATCTCCTTAAATCCTTTATCTACAGCATTTTGAACCTCGACAACAATATTTTTTATTGAGTCATTCCTGCTTCTTCCCCTTGAATATGGAATTATACAGTATGTGCAGAAGTAATCACATCCGTCTTGTATTTTAAGAAAACATCTTGTGCGGTCGCCCCATGAAAAAGCCTTATGATATTTTTCAATTTTTGACAGAGGTGAAATCCTGATCTCTGCTTTTTTTCTCTTTTCAAGATTGCCAAGATATTCGGGGATATTATATTTTTCCTGAGTGCCTGTGATTAAATCAACCCCTTCGATATCTGCTATTTTTCCGGAACTTATTTGTGAGTAACATCCGGCCACAATAATTAAAGCATCTGGATTTTTTCTTATTGCCTGTCTTATAATATTTCTGCTGGTCTTGTCAGCCTGGGCTGTTACCGAACAACTGTTGATAACATAGACATCTGCTTTTTCCCTGAAATCTGTCAGCTCAAATCCTGCTTTTGTAAAAGACTCTGCTATAGTGGAAGTTTCAGAAAAATTCAGTTTGCACCCCAAAGTATAAAAGGCAGCTTTTTTCCCAATGTAGTTCATTTATAATTAATCTAAAGAAATGCAAAGTTAGAAAAAAGCTGAATAATGGCAATTGTCAGAGCAGATCACTCGCCAGTTCAGCGAGATAACTTCTCTCTCCTTTGATAAGGTTGATATGGGCAAATACCTCCTGGTTCTTCATCCTGTCGGTCATATAAGCAAGTCCGTTAGATTTCATATCCAGATAAGGAGAGTCAATCTGCTGCAGGTCACCTGTGAATACCATTTTAGTTCCTTCTCCTGCACGGGTTATGATAGTTTTTATTTCGTGTGGAGTCAGGTTTTGTGCCTCATCAATAATAAAAAATGCATTTGACAAGCTCCTTCCTCTGATATAGGCCAGAGGAGTAATTACCAGTTTTTCCTCTTTCTGGAGTTCTTCTATTTTGAGGTATTCCTTACTTCTTGAGTTAAAGGCATGTTTTATTACTGACAGATTATCGAACAGAGGCTGCATATAGGGATTGATTTTTTCTGAAGCATCTCCGGGAAGAAATCCCAGGTCGCGGTTACTCAGGGCAACAATTGGCCTGGCAAGCAGTATCTGGTCAAAATTGGTGTGTTGCTCAATGGCTGCAGCAAGTGCCAGTAAGGTTTTACCTGTTCCTGCTTTTCCTGTAAGGGCAATTAATTTAAGTTCGGGATCCAGTAAGACATCGAGACTGAAGGTTTGCTCAGCATTTCGGGGTTTAATACCATAAGCAGGCTTTTTTTCAACTCTCAGAATTTTTTTTGATTTTGGATCAAATCTTGCCAGAACACTTGAACTGTTACTTTTGAAGATAAAACATTCATTTGCCTCTGGTTTAAAATCCTTATTTATCTCTTCCGGGGACAATAATCCTTTTTCATATAAATGAGCGATAAGGCTGTCGTTAAAATTATCAAAAGTTGTTACTGTTTTGTCAAGTACATTTGTATCTGTTACCTGATCAGTCTTATAATCCTCTGCTATTATGCCAAGTGACTTGGCTTTCATTCTGAGGTTAATATCCTTGGTGACCAGGATCGTTTTTCTTTTGGGATAGGTGTTTTTTGTGTATTCTGCTATTGCCAGTATCCGGTGATCGGGAATATCCTCACGGAAAGAGGCGATTATTGCATCTGAAAATGGTTTGCCGGTTTCAATGCGCAATTTACCTTTCCCTTTTCCCAACGACTTACCACCATTAAAAAGTTCGTCACCTACTATTTCATCAAGGACACGGACAAATTCACGGGCCTGGTAATTGATAAGGTCATTACCTCTTTTGAACTTATCCAGTTCTTCTAAAACTGTTATGGGCAGTATTATGTCATTATCCTGAAACTGGTATATACTGGTATGGTCATGTAATATGACATTAGTATCAAGAATAAAAATTTTGCTTTTACTGGTTTTACTTAACATAGTGTATTAATTAAATTTTTCTAAAAATAAATAAATTACCGTGATTTGCATCCCCGGATACTAAATTTTAATAAACTTGCACCGGTTAATAATTATTTGATCATAGTTTGAAATACAAAGAGACTCTTGAATTTTTATTTTCCCGTCTGCCGATGTTTCAGAGGGTAGGACCTGCTGCGTATAAGAATAATCTGGATAATGCACACCGGCTTGACGAGTTATACGGACATCCGCACAGGAGGTTCAGGACAATACATGTTGCCGGGACCAACGGAAAAGGTTCTGTATCACATATGCTGGCGGCAATTTTACAGGAGGCAGGTTACAAAACAGGACTTTATACTTCACCTCATTTGAAAGATTTCCGGGAGAGGATACGAATAAATGGCAAACCAATAAGTAAAACTGCGGTAGCACAATGGGTTGAGCAGTTCAGTAATAAAAATGTACTGGCTGATATTGATCCCTCATTCTTTGAACTCACGGTAGCTATGGCATTCGATTATTTTGCAGAAGAAAGTGTAGATGTTGCCGTTATTGAGACAGGTTTGGGAGGAAGGCTTGACTCAACCAATATAATTACTCCTGAAGTGAGTATTATAACAAACATCAGCCTCGACCATACTGATTTGCTTGGAAATACAACAGAAAGTATAGCCTTTGAAAAAGCAGGGATAATCAAACCGGGAGTACCGGTTGTTATTGGTACCAGTCAGGAAGATTCGAAGATGGTTTTTCTAAGGGAAAGTGCACTGAAGGGCTCAGATATCTGTTTTGCTGACAGTGAATATAAAGTAAATTATGCATTTGTTGATTTACAGGGCAGGCAGGTAGTTTCAGTTGAGAGAAAAGGTTATCCTGTTTATCCGGGATTAAAACTGGATTTAAAAGGACGATACCAGCATAAGAATCTGCCAACGGTTTTAAAATCTACAGATTTGCTAAGACAGGCAGGCTGGACAATTGAGGACAGGAATATATATGACGGTCTTTCCCGGGTTACGGAAACAACAGGATTGCGCGGACGCTGGCAGATAATTGGAAATAATCCTCTGACAGTGTGTGACACTGCGCATAATGCTGCTGGTATTTCAGAGATAGCAGAACAGATAAGGCAAACTCCTTATAAAAAGCTGCATATTGTTTTCGGAATAGTTAATGATAAAGATCCTTATAAAATTTTAGGATTATTACCTGCAGATGCATCTTATTATTTTACAAAGGCAAATATTCCCAGGGCAATGGATGAGAACAAGTTGCAGGATGCAGCACTTAAATTTGGACTTAAAGGTGAAGCATACTCCACTGTTGCTGATGCATATAAAGCCGCAACTTCTAATGCGGGTAAAGATGATTTTATATTTATTGGCGGCAGCACATTTGTGGTAGCAGAAATTTTATGAATTATTTTTGTAAAACTAAAAATACCTTATATATTTGCACCGCTTTTCGAAGCAAAAGGGAGCTTAGCTCAGCTGGTTCAGAGCACCTGCCTTACAAGCAGG
>LSQX01299961.1_pt1 | contig 25891 bp, 22 predicted proteins | sample 654561 | NCBI WGS metagenome assembly LSQX01 (sample SAMN04489861, study PRJNA283612) | anaerobic digester metagenome | isolation source: 4 biogas reactors fed with cattle manure at either 37C or 55C with and... | place: Denmark: Kongens Lyngby | collected 2014 | reverse complement strand
CATTGCATTAATTCTGAGCTGGTGGCCATGGGCGACTGCGGAAGACGGGGGGTGTGAGTGGCGAACGGTGAGAGCCTCGCCGCGTGACCTGCGCAGCCTTTTCGGGTCGGTCCGCGGGGTGTTTCGGGCGAACCTGAGCTTGTTGCCGTTCGGTGGCCTCGACCCACTCTCAGACCGCAGCAGCTGAGGGTGCCTCACACAGGTCAACTGCCAAAACACGGCAACCTCGACCAGGAATTTTATCCCAGTGCCTCACCCACGACCTATGCGCCCGGGCGAAGCATGCCCCGTACGGTGCTCGCAAGGGCGCGCGAGGATGACGGGTGAAAGAGCCCCGCGAGCACATCGCGGTAGAGTCGCGCGAGCTCACTATCGGCCTGAAACCCTCTCGAGCCCGCAAAGCGCATCGCCACATCGACTGCAGCACGCGCCTCGTCCGTGACGAGGTTGCGCGTGGCAGCGAGCGCGAGAAACCAGTCGTCTCGGGCCCGCTGCTCATCGACGTCTCGGGTGAGCACCCCAAGCGAGTCGAGGCTGCGCCGGTGGGCAAGCACAGCCTCAGTGAGGCGCGCTGCCACATCGGGGTCATCGAGCCTCAGAGCCTTACTGCCGCTGGGCACCAGCACCACGCGATTAGCCGCGTCAGTCGCAAGTTCGAGCGCCCGGTCGGCAATGCCCGCGTAGACGGCAGCCGTCAAGATTGAGAATGATGAGAAAATCGCGAGGATCAGTGGGTCGCTGCCATCAAACGGTGGCATGGTAGCGGCGATATCGGCACGCTCGATGCGCACCTTGTCGAGCATCGTCGTGTAGCTCTGGGTGGCGCGCATGCCGAGCGGGTTCCACACCCCAGGGTGCGAGATGCTGCCCGAGGCAAGTTCTCCCCCATCGCGACGCACAAACCCAAAGACGAGATACGGGTCGGCCCCGTCTGGCTCGCACTTCGCGTGCACCCCAAGCCTGGTCCACACCGGCGAGAGCGTGGTGAACACCTTTGTACCGGTGACCGTATACCCACCGTCTCCCGTGGGAGTAGCAACCGACAGCGCGTCCATGAGCACCGCGTCGTTGCCCGCCTCACTGATTCCGAATGCGAACACCTCACCGGCGACCGCGTCGCGCAGCACCCAGTCGAGTGTGCTGATGCCGCGATCGTGCAAGAACCTGGCCACCTGCACCCACACCAGGTGCATGTTCACGCCGAGCGCGGTCGCGGGTGCGTGAGCCGAAAGGCGACGCTGTGCGCACACCAGCTCTTCAAGGCTGAGCCCTGCGCCACCCATCGACCCTGGCACCACGGCCGCAAGATAGCCAGTCTCGCGGAGCGCTGCGAGATCCTCCGCGAAGAACGCGTTCTCGCGGTCATACGCGGCGGCTCGACCGCGAATCTCGTCGAGCAGAGAGGCGGACAAGAGGCGATCGATTGCGTTGACGTCAGTCATATCTCCACCATACGCGCCACCAGAAGTGCAGGCAGTGACCGAATGCTGTCACCGAGCTGCGGGTGACAGCCGGCTGTGGTGAGCGGCACGTCGGCGCCACCCACCCCAGCCACCCAGCCGCACTAGTCTTCGAGCAGGCTCGTGACGAGCGCCGCAATCTCGCTTCGTTCGCTGCGGGTGAGAGTGACATGGCCAAAGAGCGGGTGACCCTTCAGCTTCTCAATCACCGCAGCGATGCCGTCGTGTCGGCCGACCCGCAGGTTGTCGCGCTGCGCCACATCGTGAGTGAGCACCACCTTTGAGTTTTGGCCGATGCGGCTGAGCATCGTCAGCAGCACGTTGCGCTCGAGCGACTGCGCCTCATCGACGATCACAAACGCGTCGTGCAGCGAGCGCCCCCGAATGTGTGTCAGGGGCAGCACCTCGACGATGCCTCGAGCCTCAACCTCGTCAAGCACGTTCTGCGAAACGATCGAGCCGAGGGTGTCAAACACCGCTTGGCCCCACGGGTTCATCTTCTCTTGTTGATCTCCCGGAAGATAGCCGAGCTCCTGCCCGCCGACGGCATATAGCGGGCGAAACACCATCACCTTGCGGTGCTGCTGTCGTTCGAGCACGGCCTCAAGACCTGCGGCGAGCGCGAGCGCCGACTTGCCGGTGCCGGCGCGGCCTCCGAGCGACACAATGCCGACCTGTGGGTCAAGCAGCAGGTCGATCGCGAGACGCTGCTCGGCGCTGCGACCGTGCAGGCCGAAGAGCTCGCGGTCACCCCGCACGAGGCGAAGCGATCCCGGACCGTCCACGCGGCCGAGCGCTGATCCTCGAGACGAGTTGATGATGAGGCCAGTGCCGCGTGGCATGCCCTGCAGTTCATCGAACCCGTCGAGCGCTTCGTCCTCCCACAGCACGCTCATCTCGTCCTCACCGATCTCAAGCTCGGCGATACCGGTGTAGCTCTCATCTGAGGCGAGTTCGGCGCGGTACTCCTCTGCGCCGAGGCCAAGCGCCGCCGCCTTCACTCGCATTGGGAGATCCTTCGAGACCACCGTGACGTCGAGGCCCTCGCTCGCAAGGTTTTGGGCGACCGCGAGAATGCGCGTGTCGTTGTCGGCAAGCCGCATACCGCTGGGCAGCAGATCGGTGCTCGAATGGTTCAGTTCCACCCGAAGCGTGCCGCCCTCGTCACCGACCGGCACGGGGAAGTCGAGTCGCAGGTGCTTCTCACGCAACCCATCGAGCAACCGCAGCGCGCGACGCGCGAAGAAGCCAATCTCAGGATCGTGACGCTTCTTCTCAAGCTCGGTGATGACCACCACCGGCAGCACCACCTCATGCTCGGCGAAGCGGAAGAGCGCCGCAGGGTCGCTCAGCAGCACCGAGGTGTCGAGTACATACACGCGCTCCGCCTGCGGCAGTGCTTCGTGTGTGCCAGGGTCTTGCGCTACGGCGCGATCCCCCTCAAGGCTGAGTGATTCGGTGCGGGTGTGCTGATTGGCGGCCACGGTGTCTCCTTCTGCCCGGACTTCCGGTTCAGCAGGGTGACCCTCCGCTTTCGTCTCAAGTGGTGTGCCACCCTGACCAGGCGCGATGCCTGATACCGGTCACACTACGCTCGTGAATGACCGATGCGGGGCCACGACACGCTCACACCGCGTGAACTTGGGTGAACGATGCGTGAAGGTGCGGCGTCGAGGGCGACGCCCGTTGCACGAGCCGGCCGTCTATGTCTGCGGGCGCAACCGAGCCGAGGCTGCGTGCGCGCGCTCGCGAATCGCTGGGGCGTCGAGTGTGAGGTGCTCGCCGTCAGCATAGACGTGCTGGCCGCCGATGAACACGTGACGCACGTCGGCACCGGTGGCCGAGAAGGTCAGGTGCGAGGCGAGAGATCCACGCGGGGTCGCCGAGGTGCGGCCGAGATCGAGCGCGATCACATCGGCAAGCTTGCCGAACTCGAGCGAGCCGGTCTCAGGGAACCCAACGGTTGCGGCCCCCTGACGGGTCGCGAGGTCAAGCACCTGTGCCGCGCTCACCACAGAGGCATCGTGCCGCATCCCACGATGCAGAATGGTCGCAAGCTTCAGCTCTTCGAACAGGTCGAGCGAGTTATTGCTGGCAACCGAATCAGTGCCGATCGTGAGGGCAATTCCCGCGTCGAGCATCTCTGGCAGCCGCGCAACGCCGCATCCGAGCTTGAGGTTTGAGACAGGATTGTGGCTCGCGCCGGTGCCGGTGCGGGCAAACACCTCAATCTCGTCGTCGGTCAGGTGCACGCAGTGTGCCGCGAGCACTCGCGCCTCGAAAAAGCCGAGCGAGTCGAGGTGCGCTGCCGGCGTGCGACCGTACTGCTCAGTCATCTGCGCAACCTCGGCACGCGACTCTGAGACGTGAATGTGAATGGGGATGCCGCTGCGCTTCGAACGCGCGGCGATATCCTGCAGCAGCTCAGGTGGGCAGGTGTACGGCGCGTGCGGGCCGTAGGCGAGCTTGATCTGCGCGTCACCTGCGAAGCGCGCTGCCAGCGCCTCGGTCTCGTCGAGCACCTCGGCCCCGGTGAGCGGGCTCACCCCGGGAAACGCCACGCTGTCTGCGGTTGACATTGCGGGCGCGGCGAGCACTCGCATGCCCGCGTCACGCACGAGCTCAAGCAGACCCGCATCCCAGTGATACATGTCGGCAAAGGTCGTGGTGCCCGTCTCGATCATTTCGAGCATCGCAACCTCAAGCCCCACCACGATATCGTCGCGGGTGAGCCCCTGCTCCACCTCCTGCACGGCGGCAAGCCACGGCATGAACCCTTCATCATCACTGATGCCGCGTTGCAGCGTCATCGCACCGTGGGTGTGCCCGTTGACGAGCCCCGGCATGAGTGCGTGCCCCGTGAGATCATGGGTCACAATTGACCCAGACCTCGGCGTGCCGGCATAGCTGATGCGACCGGCGTCGTCGATCTCAAGTTCGGCCGGCGACACCTCGCCGGCCGGGGTCAGCATGGTGTCTGCGCGCACGATAGTGGTCATGCGTTCAGCCTATGCCAGCACCCTGGGGGGCGAACTCGCGAACGCTAGCGCTGCGCTGCGGCTTTGGCGGCTTCCTTGGCCCGCTTGCGCAGCTCCTTTTCGTGGATCGGCCAGGTGCCAGCCGCAATCTGCGCATCAACATAGGCCTGTGCCTCGAGCTGGCGCTCAGCCTCAATGCCCGTCGCGATCTCCGCACGAAGCAGCTCGGGGGTGAGCTCAAACGCGTCGACGAGATCGAGCGCCTGCTCACGAATGCGGCCGATCAAGCGATCGATATACGCGGTGACGGCCTCCGCTCGCGCGCCCGACAAGCGACCGTTGATGAGGTACCAAGCCAAGTGCTTCTCGATGAGGCCGAGACCAAAGAGGTCACGCAGCCAGGTCATGACGGTCAACGTGTCGCCCGAGAACTGCGAGAGTGCCTCGGTGAAGGCCTCCCACTGCAGCAACTCCGCGTGCGCCCGAGCCGCCTCGATGAGCTTCGCCTGCTGCGCGTTGAAGGCTGCCTGACCAGCGGCGGCACGCTCATCCTTCGATACGCCCTTGGTCGCATCGCGCAGAGCCATTGCAATCTGTGCCACCATGGTCTGCACCCGATCGGCGAGCAACGCCTGCTGGGTCTCTGGATCGCGCACGCCCTCTACCGAGCGAGCGACCTTGCCAAGGTCTGCGATGCTCTGGCCCATCTGACGCAGACCGAACCGAGCCGCACCCTCACCAATCTGACCGGCAACCACCTTGGCTATGGCAGCGACATCGCCATCTTTGAACTGCTCAGCGTATTCGGTGAGCAAACGCTTACCAACGAGCTGTAGCAACACATTGTTATCGCCTTCAAAAGTGACGTAGATATCGAGGTCAGCGCGCCATCCCGTGAGGCGGTTCTTCGCGATGAATCCCGCACCGCCCGTCGCTTCGCGCGCTTCTTGCAGCGTGTCGAGCGCTGCCCACGTTGACAGTGGCTTCAGCGCCGCAGCGAGGGTTTCGAGATCCTCACGGTTTTCATCGGTGTCATTCGCGCCCGAGAACACCTCATCAAAGGTTTCGAGTAGCTTGTGATCTGCGAACTGCATCGCATAGGTTTCGGCGAGGCGTGGCAGCAAACGACGCTGGTAGTGACCGTAGTCGAGCAGCACGACTTCCTTGCCGTCAGCTCCCGAAAACTGACGGCGCTCAGAGCCATAGCGCAGCGCAATCGCAAGCGCGCCCTTCATGGCATTGACCGCGGCACCATCGAGCGAGACGCGGCCCTGCACGAGCGTGCCGATCATGGTGAAGAATCGACGGCCCGGGCTCTCGATGTGTGATGAGTAGGTGCCGTCTGCTGCAACATCACCGTAACGGTTCAACAGGTTCGTGCGAGGGATGCGCACATTGGTGAAGTGCAGGCGACCGTTGTCGATGCCGTTCAAGCCCCCCTTGACGCCATCATCCTCGCTGCCGATGCCCGGCATCATCTGCCCGTCTGGGGTGCGAATGGGCACCATGAAGGCGTGCACCCCGTGGTTCACTCCATTCGTGATGAGCTGCGCAAACACCACCGCAGCTTGACCGTGCAAGGCCGCGTTGCCGAGAAATTCTTTCCAGGCACCCTTGAACGGCGTGTGAATCACGAACTCTTCGGTCTCGGGGTCATAGGTGGCAGTCGTGCCAACCGAGGCGACGTCTGATCCGTGACCAATCTCGGTCATGGCGAACGCGCCCGGAAGCTTGAGGCTCATCACGTCTGGTAGCCAGGTGTTGTGGTGGTGCTCAGTTCCGAGATGCAAGATGGCCGCCCCGAACAGACCCCACTGCACACCACTCTTGATCTGCATCGAGGGGTCGGCAAACACAAGCTCCTGGAACCCAGCAATATTGCCGCCGTGATTATCGCTGCCCCCGAGGTGCTTCGGGAACGCGCGCTGAATCGCGCCCGCCTCAACGAGCAGGCCGAGCTGCTCAAGCACGCGCTCGCGGTGCTCGTCCATTGACTGCCCCGGGATGGTCTGCAGCCGTGGATCAGATGCCAATGCTCGCCCCGCGAGGCGCTCCTCTTTCCACTTGCCATAGAGCGCGTCTGCGACAGCGGCAACGTCAATACGAGGGGTGGTGCTCATTGCAACTCCTTGTGCGGCGGCGGCGAGCGGCGGCGGATGCCGGTCTCTGCGGTGGCCAAAATTTCACTGCCTCAACGCTATGGGGCGATTCTGTGCGCGACAAGCACGCAGCTCACAGTACACAACGCAGGCCGCCGCTCCTGCCCTCCCGCATTGTGCACACTCTCTAAGTTTGCTCTGTTGAGAATAGAGATATTCACCAGCAGCGGATGAGATTCTTCCGTGAGCCTCAGGTCAAATTTCGAGACCGTAGACCCTTGGCTCTGGCACCAGGATCACCCCGAACTCCTGCTGCACCCGCTGCACGACGAAGCGGGCGAGTTCGGCCACATCTGCGGCGGAAGCGCCCCCGCGGTTGGTGATGGCGAGGGTGTGTTTCGAGGAGATCGCCGCGCCCGACCCCGGTAGCCGGAACCCGCGGGTGATGCCAGAGTGCTCGATCAGCCAGGCGGCAGACAGTTTCACCGTGCGTGGAGAAGCTTTTCTCGGCTGCGGCAACGCCGCACCTCTCTGCAGGTCTTCCAGCGCGATGACTGTGGGTGGCGTCTCACCCTCATCAACGACATAGCGGGGAGCGTCCGTGGGCAGCGTGCGCGCGAACGACTCAGTCACGATGGGGTTTGTGAAGAACGACCCTGCGCTCCATGAGTCATGATCGGCCTCATCGAGCACCATTGCCTTCGATCGGCGCAGCGCCAGCACCGTGTCGCGCAGTTCACGAAGGGGAACGCGATCGCCGAGCTGCGCACCAAGGCGCTCGGCCAACTGACCGTAACGCACCGGGGATGATAGGCCGCCCGCATCAGCGTCGAGCACCACATCGATCGAGAGCACCACCCCTTCGCGACCCTGCTTGAGCACTGAACTGCGATAGCTGAGCTCGAGCTCGGCTGCGCCGAGGCGCACCACCTCGTGGGTGTCTGCATCAAGGAATTCAATGGAGTGCAGCACATCAGCGAGCTCGGCTCCGTATGCGCCAATGTTTTGCATTGGCGCGGCACCCGCCAGGCCGGGAATTCCCGAGAGCGCTTCAAGACCGGCCCATCCTCGCTCCACCGTGAACGCGACCAGATGATCCCAGTGATGCCCAGCCTGTACCCGCAGTCGAACCCTGCCATCGCTTCGAGCTTCGGAAACGAGCTCGATGCCCGTATTGCGCGCGAGCAGCACCGTGCCCGGAAACCCCTCATCGCTCACAATCGTGTTCGAGCCGCCACCGAGCAGCAGCCAGGGATCGTCGAGCCGCCACAGATCCAGGGCGTGCAGCACGAGCGACTCTCGGCTGTCTGCGGTGATGACCCGTTCTGCCGGGCCACCCACGCGCATCGTTGTCAGCTGCGCAAGAGTGGGCTCTGCGAGCGCCCCGGAGGTGCCAGTCACGCGAACGCCACCACCAGTTTGCTCTTGCCGAGCACGGTTTGATCATCGCTCGTGACCTTGAGATCAATCGCCACAGTGCGAGCCTCGGCATCGAGTGCACTCACCGTCGCGGTGATGCTCACCTCGGCTCCGGTTTCTGGGTCGACCACAATTGGCCTGGTAAAGCGCACCTGCATGTCACGCACGAAGCCTGCGCTCCCGAGCCAATCGGTCACGGGGGCGGCCGCCGCACCCATGGTGAGCATTCCGTGAGCGAGCACGCCGGGTAGCCCAACCGACGCTGCGACGTCATCTCGGTAGTGGATCGGGTTGAAGTCGAGTGACGCACCGGCATAGCGCACGAGGCTGTCGCGCGTAAATGCCAGCTGACGCTCAGCGACCACATCGCCCACGCTGAGCGTGTCGAAGACGGGTGAAATCTGCGTTGTGGTCTCGCTCATCACTGTGCTCCCTCTGCTGCGGCGCGAACGACAAGAGTCGAGACGGCCGTCACGACGTGCGCACCGCTCGCGTCGGAGATCTCGGTCGACGAGGTCACCATGCTGTTACCTCCGAGCTGTTTGACGCTGGTCACCGTCATGGTGCCGGTCAGCTCATCGCCCGCAACAATCGGGCGCGAGTATGCGAAGCTCTGATCACCGTGCACCACCCGCGAGAAATCAACTTCGGCCTCGCCATCGTCAAGCAACTGCTTGAGTGTTGCGTCTTGCACCACGATCGCAAACGTCGGCGGAGCAATCACATCGGCGTACCCGGCTGCACGCGCAGCGATCACATCGTGGTGCACCGCGGCCTCACTCGACACCGCGCGAGCGAACTCGCGAATCTTTTCACGCCCGACCAAATACGAAGCGGTCGGCGGGTAGACCTTACCTTGAATTGCTGCGTTGACCATGCGGCCAAGTCTAGAGGTTGGCGCGGATCGGGACCGAACGAACCCCTCCCCACGCTGCCTCGTTCATGGTGTGCTACTTACCCCGCAGCAGCCCACCCAGCAGGTCACCGAGACCGCCGCCCGATCCATTGTCTGAACCGCCGCCAAGCAGGCCCCCGAGCAGATCGCCCAAGCCGCCTGAGCTGGTATTCGAGCCGCCACCGAGCAGACCGCCCAGCAGGTCACCGATGCCACCACCCGACGATGAGTTCTCAGTCTGCGATGAGCCGCCGCCCATCTGCTTTGCCAGGAATGCCATCACGATCGGCGCAAGCACTGGCAATAGGTTCTGAATGATATCGCCGAGACCGCCGTCGTTCTTACCAGCGAGCGCGTGCGCCACCTCACCCTGCTTATCGCCGAGCACGTGATTGACGATCTTCTTCCCGTCTTCGGTGTCGACGGCCTTGAGCGTGGCTACGTTGGCGCCTTCGTGCTTTTTCAGCGCAGCAGTGAGGTTGTTGGCCCCCTGCTCACTCGAGGCGTTGACCGCCATGCCACCGAGCAGACCAGGCAGTGCCTGCTGCACGGCCTGCGTTGCGGTAGCTTCATCGATGCCAAACTGCTTGGCGATATCGGCAATCGGCACCTGCTGAAGCAGATCATTGAGGTTGACGTTCTGTGCGGACATGAGGCCCTCGTTTCTCGGTGCTGCACGGCGCAGCGAATCTAATGTCAGAACGAAGCCGCATCACGCTCGACACGCCCGCCTGCACTGCTCAGCCTAACCGTTCCAGGCAGTCAGCGGCATCCCTGTGTATTGCGCCCAGACCCCTGCGCCTGACTCGCGAACAGGCGCACCCGCACCCCCGATGCATGTGTGCATCGGCAACGATTCCGGTGAACCTTTGTTGAATATATCCAACGTGAGAGGGGGCGGCTGGAATAGGCTGTAACTCATGTCGCGTATCCGCAAAGTGCTCGTCGCCAATCGCGGCGAGATCGCAGTTCGTATTATTAGGGCCGCCGCCGATAGCGGCATTGCTTCGGTCGCGGTCTACGCAGACCAAGACCGAGACGCAATGCACGCCCGGTTGGCAGATGAAGCCTATGCGCTCGGTGGTACCACCAGCGCAGAGACCTACCTGGTCATTGAGAAGCTGCTCGCTGTCGCCCGTCGCTCGGGCGCCGATGCGGTGCACCCCGGCTACGGCTTTCTCGCTGAGAATGCCGACTTTGCGCGGGCGGTGATCGATGCGGGCCTCGTGTGGATCGGCCCCAGCCCCGAGGCGATCGAGCGGCTCGGTGACAAGGTCAGCGCGCGTCACGTCGCCGAAAAGGTGGGAGCACCGCTCGCTCCCGGCACGAGCGACCCGGTCGCAAACGCCGACGAGGTACTTGCATTCGCAGACGAGGTCGGCTTGCCCATCGCCATCAAGGCGGCGTTCGGCGGCGGCGGGCGCGGGCTCAAGGTTGCCTACGACCGCGATGAGGTCGCGGAGCTCTTCGAATCTGCGACGCGCGAGGCAGTTGCCGCGTTCGGGCGAGGTGAGTGCTTTGTCGAGAAATACCTTGAGAAGCCACGACACGTCGAGACCCAGTGTCTCGCCGATCAGCATGGCAACGTCGTCGTGATCTCAACGCGAGATTGTTCATTGCAGCGCAGACACCAGAAACTGGTCGAAGAGGCTCCAGCTCCGTTCTTAACCGATGAGCAGAACGCCGAGCTCTACCGCGCGTCGAAAGCGATCTTGAAAGAGGTCGGCTATGTCGGGGCAGGCACCTGTGAGTTTTTGGTAGCGCGCGACGGCACGGTCTCATTTCTCGAGGTGAACACTCGACTGCAGGTCGAGCACCCGGTCAGCGAAGAGATCACCGGCATCGACCTCGTGCGTGAGCAGTTCCGCATCGCCGAGGGCGGGGTCATTGATTACGACGACCCGAAGTCGCACGGGCACTCCTTCGAGTTCCGCATCAACGGCGAAGATCCTGGCAACGGTTTCTTGCCCTCACCGGGTCCCGTCACCCTGTTCAAGGCCGCGTGTGGGCCCGGTGTGCGGGTCGATACTGGAGTCATCACCGGCGATGCCGTCTCGGGCGCCTTTGATTCGATGCTCGGCAAGGTCATTATCACGGGAGCAAGCCGAGAAGAGGCGCTGCAGCGCGCTCGGCGCGCACTCGACGAGTTTGAGGTGCAGGGCCTGCCAACCGTGCTGCCCTTTCACCGCAAAATCGTGCGTGACCCAGCATTCACTGCAGAGCAGGGCGCCTTCGGTGTCTACACGATGTGGATCGAGAATGAGTTCGAGAACGACATCGCCGCGTGGGAGGGTGAGGTTGCGCTCAGCGCCGACGAGTCGAAACGACAGACGGTCACGGTCGAGGTCTCGGGTCGCCGCGTCGAAGTGACGATGCCATCAAACCTCATTCCGCTTGGTGATCAAGACGTGACTCGTGGGCCAGCGCCGAAACGCAAGAAGCCAGCAGGGGTGCAGGGCTCCGGTGGCGATGCAATCTCGGCCCCGATGCAGGCAACCGTGGTGAAGGTCGCGGTGACTGAAGGGCAGCGTGTCGGGGCTGGAGAGCAGCTCGTGGTGCTTGAGGCAATGAAGATGGAACAGGCCATTGCAGCGCCGCACGATGGTGTTGTGGAGCAGGTTGATGCTCCGGTCGGACAGACAGTGCCATCGGGCCACCTACTCATGCGCGTGGTCGCCGACGAAGCGTAAGGTGCACCTCGTCAGGTTGAGCGCGGAATAGTTTTCGTGCGGTTCGGGTTGCAACGCATATGACCCCTATGCCACTTTCTCTGCTTGACCTTGCGAGCGTTGAGGCAGATGGGAACATCAGCGCCGCGCTGCAGCACTCGGTGTCGCTTGCGCAGACCGCCGAGACGTCTGGTTATCAGCGGGTGTGGTACGCCGAGCATCACAACATGTCGGCGATTGCGTCAAGCGCCACATCAGTACTGATCGCCCACATCGCTGCCCACACCTCAACCATTCGCCTGGGGGCGGGCGGCATCATGCTGCCGAATCACTCTCCGCTCGTGATTGCCGAACAGTTTGGCACCCTCGCTGAGCTGCATCCGGGGCGCATCGATTTGGGGCTTGGTCGCGCGCCGGGCAGCGATATGGCCACCTTTCGCGCGCTGCGTCGCGAGATGTCCGCGAGCGACGCGTTTCCGAGTGACGTCTTAGAGCTGCAGCGGTTGCTCAGCGATGAGCTCCCTCGCACCGCAGTGAATGCGTACCCGGGGCGCGGCACGAATGTGCCCCTGTTCATTCTCGGATCGAGCATGTTCGGGTCAAGCCTCGCAGCGCAGCTCGGACTCCCCTACTCGTTTGCCTCGCACTTCGCGCCGGATCTGCTCACTCAGGCAGTCGGTCACTACCGCTCGACGTATCAGCCGAGCGAGCGACACCCCGAGCCGTATGTGATCGCTGCCGTGAACGTGGTGGCTGCTGAAACTGACGACGAGGCCGAAGCGCTGTTTGCTCGTGCAGAGTTCGAACGGGTTCGACGATTTTTGTCGAGGGGCCGTGAGCGCGAGCTCACCGAGGCCGAGGCTGCAACCATCTTTGAGAGCCCCGCAGCACTGCAGATCCGCGATATGCTGCGCTACACCGCGCTCGGCTCACCAGAGCGCGTGCGCGAGCAACTCGCGGCGTTCGCTGAGCACGCGCAGGCCGACGAGCTGATCACCGTGCACCCGGCGCCGACCCGTGAAGAACAGCTCGCCTCAGTGCGGCTCGCGGCGCCCACGCACGACTGAGCGGTACGGCACGTCCACACCGAGCGTGACGAACACCGCGTGTCACGAGTGTCATTTACCTCATCGAACGACGACTGTGCCGGTCATTTCCGGGTGAATTGAGCAGTCATATGCAAAAACCCCGGCCTCTTCGAACACATGCACATATTCGCCGGTGGTGACGAGCTCACTCACAAAGCTGCCGTCTTCGGCAACCACATCGTGTTCCATCACGCCCTGAAACACCCAGCGCACGGCTTGGCCCGCCTCAATCTGCACTTCGCTGGGCTCGTACCGGTTGTCGACCACCTGCACGGTCACCACGGGGTCAGCTCCGGTTGCCGACGGAACAAGCGGCGGCTTTGAGGCGGGCGCGCAGGCGCTGAGGGCGAACGCCAGCACCGTGACCGAAATGAGCGCGAGTGCGCGGCGCGGCATGGTCACTGCGCGCTCTGGTGCATGGCTCGGGCCGCGTCAGTGATCGCACCGGTCATCGACGGGTACACGGCAAATGCTGAGGCCACCTGGTCGACGGTAAGTCGGTGTTCGACGGCGAGCGCAAGCGGGAAGATCAGTTCGCTGGCGCGGTGTGCCACGATCACTCCCCCAATGACCGTGCCCGATGCCTTCCACGCGAACAGCTTGACGAAGCCGTCAGTAAAGCCGATCATCTTGGCACGCGGGTTGACGCTCAGCGGCACCATGTGTGAGACCGCCGTTGCGAGATCAGCGTGTTCGTTGAGTGCCCGCTCGTTCCAGCCGACCGTCGCAATCTCTGGGTAGGTGAACACGTTTGCGGCAACGTTGCGCACATCGATCGGTCGCACGAAGTCGCCCAGTGCGTGCATGATCGCCGTTCGGCCCTGCATCGAGGCGACCGAGGCGAGGGGGTAGAAGTCGGTGCAGTCGCCGGCAGCATAGATTGAGGGCACTGCGGTGCGGGCAACCTTGTTGACCCGAATGTGCCCGCTCTCAGCGAGGTCGACCCCGGCAGCCTCAAGCCCGATGCCCGACGTGTTCGGCACTGAACCCACGGCCATGAGGCAGTGCGAGCCCTCGACGACGCGACCGTCTTCGAGTTCTACTGCGACGCCGGTCTTGGTGCGGGTGACCGACACGGCTCGGGCCTTCGACATGACGTGCATGCCGAGTCTCGCAAACTCACGCTCAATCACGGCAGCTGCGTCTGGATCTTCGCCGGGCAGCACCTGCTCGCGGCTCGAGACGAGGGTCACCTCTGAGCCGAGGGTTCGATAGGCATTTGCAAACTCGGCACCGGTCACGCCCGAACCAACCACGATCAGGTGCTCGGGAATCGCAGGCAGGTCGTAGAGCTGCTTCCAGGTGAAAATGCGCTCACCGTCTGGTTTCGCCGTGTCGAGCTCGCGCGGGCTCGAGCCGACGGCGACCACAATGGTGTCGGCCTCGATGCGGTCAAAGTCGGTGCCGTCTTCGCCGGCGGCGGTTGAGACCAAGACCGCATTAGGGCCGTCGAGGCGCCCCTGGCCCTGCACAACGCGCACACCCGCTTCTTCGAGGCTGTGCAGCATGTCAGTTGACTGCGCGCCAGCCATTGCCACGAGGCGCTTATTGACGGCCGCCAAGTTCACGGTAGTCTCTGGGCGCACGGGCTTGCCGTCGCCACCCGGAACAAATGCCTGCACTCCGAGCTTGCCAGCGTCGCGTACGGCCTGCACCGCGCCCGCAGTCGCGATCAAACTCTTTGACGGCACCACGTCGGTAAGCACCGCGGCTCCCCCGACGCCTGCGCGCTCAATGAGTGTGACTTCAGCGCCCATCTGGGCGCCAGCGAGTGCCGCCTCATACCCTCCGGGGCCGCCGCCCAAGACCACAATTCGATGCTTGCGCTCGTACCCTTTTGCCATGCCCCCAGTCTACTTGGGCGCGGCGGGGCGCGGGGCCCCTCCAGCACGCACTGGTCACAGACCGTGTACGATTCGCATTGTTTGCGCGGGCCGGCATGGGTCTGCCCGTACACTCGGGCAGGTACGGTGTGCCAAAATGAGGCAACCCCTGTGAAAGGATCGCGCGCAATGACGCTTCTCGATGATAGCTTCCCCGAGTCACTTGCGAGCGCGCCCATCACGACAGACATCGTGGAGCCGCCCCCGATGACCGGTGAGCTTGAGCGCGATCCGGGCATGCCCGCCAGCACATGGCGTCTGCGCAGTGACGCATGGGAGTACCTGCGTTTTGGAGTGAAGCGCATCGCACTCGGCAACGACGATGAGAGTGCACTCACCGGCGACGGTGAGATCGCCCGCAACCTCCGCGCGCTCGAAACCATCGAGATGTACTGGGCAGGGTTCGGCCAGCGATATGTGCGCGACATCAGCGAGCTGTTGCGCAAGGGTGACTACCAGAACGCGCTCGACCGCATCGGTCGCGTCGTGCAGCGCCTTCGCAATTCGACGGTGCCAGATGAGCCGCACAACGACCTCATTGACGAGATCGAGCGCCTCGAGATCACCGATGATTGCGACCCGCGCCCCCGCTTCGAAGTGCTGGTCATCGACGAAACCACCGCGGGTGATCGCGACTCGATGCGCGCCGAAAACATGCGCCTTCGTTCAGCCGCAGACCAGTTCATCTATGACTTTGTCGTGGTGCCCAGCGCCGATGACGCGATCGCGGCACTGCTCACCAACCCCAACATTCTGGCGTGCATCATTCGTCCAGGGTTCAGTGGCCGAACGACACAGGCCCTCAGCCGTGACCTGCGCGACACGATCACCCTCGCCTGGGAGTCAGCCGGGGTCGAAACCGCGCCAGCTTCAAGCTCGCTTTCCTCAGTGCAGCGCGTGGTGCGCCTCGCCGATGTGCTGCACACCCTGCGTCCTGAGATCGACCTCTACCTCATGGCGGGCGCAAATATTGAAGATCTCGCCGGCGCACTCTCGCGGCGTTTCCGCCGCGTGTTCAGGAGAGAAGATCAGCTCGAGCTGCACCTCTCACTGCTGCGACGCGTCTCGCACCTCTATGACACGCCCTTCTTCGCAGCGATTCAAGATCATGCGCGTCGGCCCGTTGGAGTGTTCCACGCATTGCCGGTGGCTCGCGGCGGTTCGGTCGTCGGCTCGAAGTGGATCACCGACCTTGCCGATTTTTATGGTCTGAACCTGCTGCTCGCAGAGACAAGTGCCACCTCGGGCGGGCTCGATTCATTACTCGCCCCCGTGCACACGTTGAAAAAAGCGCAAGAACTTGCCGCCCGGGCATTCGGAGCAAAGCACACCTTCTTCGTCACCAACGGCACCTCGACGGCCAACAAGGTCGTGCACCAAGCCCTGGTCTCGCCGAACGACGTTGTGCTGGTCGACCGCAACTGCCACAAGTCGCATCACCACGCCATGATGTTGACCGGCGCGCGGCCCGCCTACCTCGACGCCTATCCGCTCAACGACTACGCCTTCTATGGCGCCGTGCCGCTCTCAGATGTGAAGCAGATGCTGCTCGACTACCGCGCGGCTGGCCGCCTCGACGAAGTGCGCATGGTGACCCTCACCAACTGCACGTTCGACGGCATCGTCTATGACCCCGAGCGAGTGATGGCTGAGTGCCTCGCCATCAAGCCGGATCTGGTGTTTCTCTGGGACGAAGCGTGGTTCGCATTCGCCGCTTTCCACCCCGTTACCCGTCGCCGCACGGCGATGGCCGCGGCGAAGCACCTCGAGGCAACGCTCAAGACCTCGTCTCACCACCTTGCTTACACCGAGCAGCAGAAGCGGCTCTTCGCAGAAGACGGCACGCCGGCGCCTGATGAGGTGTGGCTGAGCGAGCGACTCATCCCCTCACCCGACGCTCGCATCCGTGTCTACGCCACCCAGTCAACACACAAGACGCTGACCTCGCTTCGCCAAGGGTCAATGATCCATGTGTATGACCAGGATTGGGTGCGCGACGCGCGCGAGCCGTTCCACGAGGCTTACATGACGCACACCTCGACATCGCCGAACTACCAGATTCTCACCTCACTTGACCTCGGGCGACGCCAGGTTGAGCTCGAAGGCTACGAGCTCGTGCAGCGCCAACTCGACCTCGCGACGAGCCTCACTCAGGCGATTGCGCGGCATCCAATACTGCGCCGCTTCTTCCGCGTGGTCGACGCTTACGATCTGATTCCCGAACCCCTCCGAGGGATCGGCGGCAAGATGCCGCTGCGTCAGGGACTTTCAGATATGTGGCGAGCCTGGCGGGAGGACGAGTTCGTCGTTGACCCAAGCCGTATCACGGTCGAGATCACCAAAACCGGCGTCGATGGCGACACGTTCAAGCACGACTATCTGATGGATCGCTTCGGCATTCAGGTGAACAAGACGAGTCGCAACACGGTGTTGTTCATGACGAACATTGGCACCTCGCGAAGCGGCATCGCCTACCTCATCGAGGTGCTCGTGAAACTCTCTGAGCGGTTTGAGGAGCTGAGCGAAGAGCTCGACCCGAACATGCCGTTGCCCGGTGAGGTGCCGATGCCTCCCTTGCCAGACTTCAGCGCGTTCTCATCCGAGTATTCAACCGACGGCATTCGCCCCGACGGCGACCTGCGTGCGGCCTTCTTCCAAGGCCAGCAACGTGGCGCGGTTGAGTATGTGTCGCAGGCTGAACTCAGTCGCAGGGTTGCCGAGGGTGAACGCCCGGTGAGCGCAGGGTTCGTCACCCCCTACCCGCCAGGATTCCCGGTGCTCGTGCCTGGCCAGGTGATTTCTCGCGAGGTGCTCGACTTCATGTCGGTGCTCGATACTCGCGAGATTCACGGCTATGACGCCGTGCGCGGCTACCGGGTGCTGAAGCCCTAACCGGGCGAAGCATACGCGCCATCTACCCCAACGTACGGGCGCACCTTGGAGGGCTGACGAGGCGTTCTCACAGCGCCCACTGAGCGGTCTCACAGTTTGTTTCAGGCCAGGGTCGGCATGCTTAAGTGAGCCATTACACGCACAGGAGAGTCATGCACGCGCGCACCAAAGTCATCATCATTTCGCTGGTGAGCGTGCTCGCAGTCGGCGCCATCGCCGTGGTTGCCGCGCCAAACGTCTACCGCATGATGTTCACGTCGCCTGCTGAGCCGGTGCCGACACTCAGCGCAGATGATTCAGCGCTGAGGCTCACCGACGTGCGCGCACTCACCACAGAAGAGGTCAGCGGCACCTGGATCGTTGGGCAAGGGTCTTCCGCCGGCTACCGTGTCGATGAACTGCTGAACGGCGAACCCTTTACTGTCGTTGGCTCCAGTGACAGCGTGCGGGGTTCACTCGTCGTGAGCGGGCTCACGCTCGAGTCTGCGGAGTTCGAGATCGATGTTGCGACGATCACAACCGATAACGCTCAGCGCGACCGCTTTTTCCAGCAGCAAGCCATCGATACCTCAGTTCACCCCACCGCGACATTCGTGCTCAGTGAGTCGGTCACACCGGAGTCAGCGCCAGAGACCGGTGAGGTGATTGATCAGACGCTCATGGGCGAACTCACCATCGCTGGTGTCACGCAGCCGGTCACCTTTATTGCGCAGGTGCGAAGCGATGGTGAGAACGCAGAGATTGCGGGCCAGATTCCAATCACCTTCGCCGACTTCGGCATTACCGCGCCAAGCCTCGGATTCGTCGTGGTCGAGCCCACCGGCTTCGTTGAGTTCTCACTGGTGATTCAGCGCACCGAATGACCTCGCGCCAGGGCTACTGATCGGCCAGTTCGCGCGCTTCTTTCGGCAGTTTGCGCACGCGCGCCCGCCGTCGAGGCCGATCCGGGATCATAGAGCGCATTTCTTCGAGCTTGCCGAAGCAGAGCAGTCGATCCTCGGGCTCGAGCACCACATGTTTGCGAGGGTTTGGAATCACCTGCACCCCGCGGTGCAGGGTGAGCACGGTGATGTCGCGATCCCAGAGCCCCAGATCACCAAGGCGCTGGCCGACATGCTCAGCGCCAGCGTGCATCACGAGCTCAGCCACACCATACCCCGTCGAAACGCTGAGCCGCTGGCGCACGTCGATCTCGGGAAACGCGACCTGGTTCGCGATGTAGTCGATGATGGCGCCGGCGACATCGAGGCCGGTCGCCTGCTCGATGCCCTGCAGACCCGGGGACGAGTTGACCTCCATGACCAGCGGGCCCTCGTCTCCCTCGAGCATGTCAACGCCCGCAACGCGTAGACCCATGATCTGTGCGGCACGAACCGCCGCCTGCTCATAGGCGGGATCAAGCTGTAACGGCTCAACGGTGCCGCCACGGTGCACATTCGAACGGAACTCGTCGCCGCTCGCCTGCCGCCGCATCGCCGCAACCACCCGATCACCGACCACCAGGGCGCGCACATCGCGGCCTCGGCTCTCTGACACAAAACGCTGAATCAGCACATTCTGACGGGTCGAGTGCAGAGTTTCGATGATTGCCTCGGCAACCTTCACCTGAGGTGCAAGGATCACCCCGATGCCCTGGGTACCCTCGAGCAGCTTAATGACCACCGGCGCACCACCCACGCTCTCAATTGCGGGTCGCACATCGGCACGGTTGCGCACAAACGCGGTGGCAGGCATGTCAATGTTGTGCCGCAACAAAATTTGCGTCGCGCGCAGCTTGTCTCGTGCGTTCGCGATGCCATTTGCCGTGTTTGGAGTGTACACATCCATCTGCTCAAACTGACGCACGACCGCGGTGCCAAAATAGGTGATCGAGTTACCGATTCGCGGCAAGATCGCGTCGTAGTCGCTCAGCTGTTTGCCCCGATATCTCAGGTCAGGTTCTTCGCCCGCAAGATCAATTGCGAAGCGCAGCGTGTTGAGCACGAGGGCGCGGTGCCCACGATCTTCTGCCGCGGCTTTGAGCCGTTGCGTGGAATACGCCTGAGGGGCGCGCGAAAGAATCGCCAGTTTCACCGTGGTTACCTGCCAAGATAGAAGCGTGAGTGATCAAGACCATTCAAGCACCTTCACGGGCTGGCGTGAATGGGTTGCCCTGCCCGAGATCGGCGTGTCTTGGGTGAAGGTGAAAATTGACACCGGAGCACAGACATCAGCACTGCACGCGACGCAGGTCGAGGAGTTCACGCGCGACGGCGCCGACTGGGTGCGCTTCACCGTGCACCCCTGGCAGGACAGCGAACTCGACGAGGTTGTCGTCGAGCGCCCAGTGCACGACCGCAGAACGGTTCGCAGCTCGTCGGGTCACTCACAAGACCGTTTCGTCGTGCAGATGGACGTGACGCTCTGCGGCCGCACGATTCCAGCAGAGGTCACCCTCACGAGCCGCGAGGAGATGGTGTTTCGCATGCTGATCGGCCGCGAGGTGCTGCGGCAAGGTTTCGTCGTTGACTCGGCAGCCTCGTACCTGGGCGGTCGCCCCACCGCGAGTGTTCGCCGCCGCAACCGTGGGCGATCCTAGCAACCCATCGTTCACCCCCACCAGGTACGCTTGAGTCATGTCGGTTTCTGAACTCTCGTCGAGCACGCAGAACTACCTGAAAGCCGTGTGGCTGCTCGCAGAGTGGACCGACACCCCGGTCACCCCCTCGCTCATCGCGGAGCGCACCGAGCTGAAACTCTCATCGGTGTCAGACGCGGTGCGCAAGCTGACCTCGCAGGGCCTGCTGGATCACACACCCTATGGTGCCGTGGAGCTCACCGACGAGGGCCGAGCCTATGCTGTTGCGATGGTGCGGCGTCACCGACTCATCGAAACGTTTCTCGTCAGCACGCTCGGTTATTCGTGGGATCAGGTGCACGATGAGGCTGAAACGCTTGAGCACGCGGTGTCTGACTTCATGATTGACCGCATTGATGAACTGCTCGGCCACCCCACCCGTGACCCGCACGGCGACCCGATTCCCACCGCTGACGGCGTCGTTCGGGTAGTCGCGGCCACCCAGCTCAGCTCCGTTGCACCAGGCGCTCACGTCGTGGTGGAGCGCATCAGCGATGATGACCCCGAGCTGTTGCAGTTCTTTGAAGATCGCGGCATTGTGCTCGGCGCACAGCTGACGCTGCAAGAGGGCGCACCATTCTCTGGGTCACTCGAGGTTGTTGTCTCAGGCGAGCACGACCCGGTCGCGCTTGGCAAGACCGCAACCGACGCGCTCTACGTCTCACCCGCGTGATGCTGCGAGATCGGCGTCTTCTGCTCCGCGCGTGACGCGGCGCCAGGCACGCCGCACCCAGCGGCGCTTGCTGACAAGATAGGCAAGCACAAACGCGACACCCTGTGCGAGCACAATCATTGGCCCCGACGCGGTGTCAAGGTAGTAGCTCGCATAGAGTCCGACCACGGTGCACACGACCGCAATCGCCGGCGCGATGAGCAACATGCGACCAAACCGCTCGGTGAGCAGCGAGGCAGTGGCCCCTGGAATGATGAGCATCGCGACCACGAGGATCACCCCAACCGCCTGCAGCCCGACGACCGCGGTGAGGGCGAGCAGCCCGAGCAGCGTCGCACCGATGAGCCGAGGGTTCAGCCCGATCGCGTGAGCGTGTGTGGGGTCAAATGCAAACAGGGTGAAGTCCCGACGTTTCGCGATGAGCACCCCGAAGACGATAATGCCCAGCACGGAAAGCTGGGCAAAGTCAGCCCAGGACACTCCGAGCAGATTGCCGAAGAGAATGTGGCCGAGGTCGGTGTGCGAGGGAATCACTGAGATCAGCACGAGCCCGAGCGAAAACAGGGTGGTGAACACGATGCCGATTGCCGCATCTTCTTTGATGCGGCTCGTATCGCGCACACCGCCGATCAAGCCGACCGCGAGCAGCCCGAAGATCACGGCGCCGAGCGCGTATGGCGCGCCGACCGCATAGGCGAGCACCACACCGGGCAACACCGCGTGCGACACCGCGTCACCCATGAGCGACCACCCGATGAGCACGAGCCAGCACGACAGCAGCGCACCCACGGTTGAGGCAATGAGCGCGGTGAGCAGAGCTCGCACCATGAAGTCATATGAAAGTGGGTCGAGCAGTAGGTCGAGCGGGTTCATGATGCCTCGCCTTCGGGCCCACCGTCGCGCGCTTCGATGGCCTCGCGCACCGTGTCGGGTGCAACGCCAAACGCCAGCGCGAGATGCTCTGGCCGCAGCACCTCAGCGGGGGTGCCGCGCATGAGCACCCGCCGCATCAGCAAGATCGCCTCGTCTGCGAGCGCGGGCAGCGCGTGAAAGTCGTGGGTAGACACGAGGATCGTAGCCCCGCCTGCGGCAAGTTCGCGCAACAGCCTCGTGATGGTTGCTTCAGAGCGCTTGTCGACGCCCGCAAACGGCTCGTCAAGCAGCAGCGTCGTCGCGCCTTGCGCGATACCGCGCGCTACAAATGCGCGCTTTCGCTGCCCACCAGAAAGCCGGCCAATCTGTCGGTCTGCGAGCGCGGTCAGCTCGACCCGTGCGAGCGCTTCATCGACCGCGTCACGATCCTGCCGACGCGCACGCCTCGTAAACCCCATCTGACCGTAGCGCCCGGTCATCACGACCTCGCGCACCGAAATCGGAAACGACCAGTCAACGTCTTCGCTCTGCGGCACATAGCCGATGAGCCCCTTCTTGCGGGCCTCGGCCGGCGGGTCTCCGCCGATGCGCACGGTGCCGGAGTCTGGTCGCACGAGCCCCATAATGGTCTTGAACAGGGTCGATTTGCCCGAGCCGTTCATGCCGATCAATCCGCACACCGAGCCCGGTTGCACCTCGAGAGTGGCGCCGTCGAGTGCAAGCACCGAGCCGTAGCGCACGGTCACCTCATTCACATGGATCGGCGAGCCCCTCATTCCTGCACCTCCGTGAGCGCAGACACGATAGTCTGCGCGTTGTATCGCAGCAACGCAAGGTAGGTGGGCACTGGGCCGTCTGCAGCCGACAGCGAGTCGACATAGAGTGTTCCGCCGAACGTGGCATCGCTCGATTCAACGACACGATGCATGGGGTCTGCTGAGACGGTCGATTCGCAGAACACCGCAGGCACTGCGCGCTCGCGCACCGCGTCGATCACTGCCGCGATGCGTCGCGGCGTCGCCTGCTGCTCAGCATTCACCGGCCAGATCGACACTTCGCCAAGGCCAACGTCCCGCGCCAGGTACGAGAACGCACCTTCGCAGGTGACGAGCACACGCTGCGCCACCGGAATCTCGTGCAGCGCGTCGAGCAGTTCGCCCTGCACTTGCTGCAGTTCTGCGGTGTAGGCAGCGGCCTGGTGACGGTAGTCATCGGCGTGCTCTGGGTCGAGTTCGACGAACGCCGCCGAGATGTTTTCGACGTATCGCTGCGCTTCGAGTGCGCTCATCCATGCGTGCGGGTTCGGTAGCCCTGCCGCTTCGTCTCCGGTGATATCGATGACCTGCACTCCGTCACTCGCCACGACGTGTGGTGCGTCAAGGTCGTGCATGAACTGTTCGAACCAGGCTTCAAGGCCGAGCCCGTTATCGATGATGAGATCGGCACCTGCAGCTCGGCGCAAATCTCCGGGAGTTGGCTCGTAGCCATGAATCTCGGTGCCGGGCTTGGTCAGCGATTCAACTCGCAGGTGATCGCCCGCAACGTGTTGCGCGATATCAGCGAGCACCGTGAAGGTGGTGAGCACGAGCGGCCGATCGTCACCAGCCCCCTCAGCACTGCCTGATTCGCGCGTGGGAGGTGCATCGCCCGGGGAGCAGGCCGCAAGCAAGAGCACTGAGATGAGCACCGCAGAGATCCCCACCGCGGCGCCCCGCACCGCGTGAAGCACCCGTCTCGCCATAGCCGACATTGCACACTCATTTTCAATGGTTCTGGAAACCATAATTCTAATGTTCGGCTAGACGTAGTTTCAAGTCTTGGCGCAACGCATCCCCTCAGGCGTTCACGATTTCACCAAAACATGCCAGCAATTTTGTGCCGACCCCATAGTCTGAGCGAATGTCTATTCTCACCGAAGTGCGCCGCGGCATCGCCACCGTGTTCTGGAAACTGTCTGGCTGGCGCCTCGTGCGCGAAACGACCCCGATCACGGGTGCGCGCATTCTCATTGGGGCCCCGCACACCTCGAATTTCGACTTTTTACTCATGCTCGGCATCGCCTGGGACGCGCGCTTGCCGGTGCGGTGGCTGGGCAAGAAAGAGTTGTTTCGCGGCATCGGGGGCCCGATCATGCGCGGCCTCGGCGGCATCGCGGTCGACCGTTCAAATGCCTCGGACGTGGTCGATGCGGTGGTTGAGCAGGCAAACAAGACCGAGAACTTCATGCTCGTGGTCACCCCAGAGGGCACGCGAACTGGCAAGGGGTGGCGCAGTGGCTTCTACCGCATTGCCATGAAGGCGGGAATGCCGGTGACCCTCGGCTTTGCCGATGGCTCAACGAAGTCGTCTGGGCTTGGGCCCACCCTCACCCTCACCGGCGACGTCGTTGCCGACATGGATCGGGTTCGCGACTTCTATCGCGATATCTCGGGTGTGCGACCCGAATATAAAACGGAGCCGCGCTTTGCAGACGAGGCGGGATTGACTCGCGCGCTTGCTGAAGAACCGGGCTCAGCGAAATAAGAACAACGCGGTGTCAGCGGGCAACATCGTGCCTACCAACACCGCGTTGATCGGTATGGTCGGCGGCGCAAGTTCACCCCGCGCCGCCGAGTGAAGTCTGTTAGAGACCGCGGATCGAGCTTGCCTGTGGACCCTTCGGGCCCTGCTCTACCTCGTACTCGACCTTCTGGTTTTCTTCGAGGTTGCGGTGACCGGAGCCCTCGATTTCGCTGAAGTGTGCGAACACGTCCTTCGAGCCATCGTCGGGCGCGATGAAGCCGTAGCCCTTGGCTGAGTCGAACCATTTGACAGTGCCGGTGGCCATATTGTCATTCCTTACATGTTGTGGATCGCGCAAGCGATCCTGGTGTCCTCACCGATGTTCCGGTGAGAGTCTGTGGGCTGCTGAGCAGCGGCAGGCATGCCTGAATCGAGCCACGCAACAGTGCGAGGGTGAGCCGGCCGGCCTGATGTCGGCCGGGCAAAAGTCCCGGCCGAGCGGTAAAAAAGAAAGAAGATGAGAAATCGATTCGCTTGAAACTGCGGAACGCACACGCGGTGCTCTGCCTAGCTTACACGCGGAACATGCTGAGGCAGTGAGAAATTTCTCTCAACGCGCCGGATCATGATGTTCACCCACCACTCGCACCGCGTGTGCCGGGGCCTCAGGCAAACGCTCGGGCAACCGCACCACGAGTCGACCATCACGCTCGGCCGTCTCAAGGAGATCCCCACCAACGAGCGAAACCTGCTGTTCGCGCGGCACCACGTCGAGCACCAGCTCGCGACGATCCCGAGTCTCGGTCGACGGCACAATCGCGTAGAGACGGTCAGCACGAGTCGTGTATCGAACGTCAGCGAACCTTCCCTCAGCACGCGTATATGGCCGGGTCGAGGTGATCGCTTCACCGTTTCGCGCGAGCCATGCCCCAAGGCCGACAGCGATGCGTCGCTGATCCTCTGAGATCACGCCCGCCGCATCTGGCCCAAGGCCCAGCAGCATTCGCCCGTTCTTGCTCGTCACATCGGCAAGCGTGTGCACGAGCTCGTCAACCGAGAGATAGTCATCGGCGCCCTCATTCGTGTTGAAGGCGAACGATCGACCGATGCCGCGTGTCAACTCCCACGGCTTGTCTTGAATCGTCGGGTAGGAGTGATATTCGGGCGTCGTGAAGTCTGCGTGCGCCGCCCCGGGGAAGTTCAGCTGTTTTACCGAGTCGGGCAACAGCGGCCACACCGCACCGATCAGCGCACCACGCGCACGCTCGCCGAACCGGCTGAGCGCGGTGCGTGTGGCGGGGCCCTCGGCCCACCGGTTGTTCACGACCCCATCAGGCACCGTGTTGTAGTAGTCGGCGAAGAGCGCGGCGAGTGACCCACCGCCGGGCCAACCGATGTCATTCCACAAGATGCTCGGTTGGTAGCGCTCGATCAGCTCCCGCACATGGGCCTCGGCATAGGCCACATAGGCAGGGTCAGCGGGCATGGCGAGCCCCGAGTCGGCGAGTGTGCGCATCACCGCACCGTTGAACGGCCAGTCATAACCACCGGAATAGTACACACCGAAGCGCATCCCCTGTGCGCGCACCGCATCAGCAAGGTCGCCGACCAGGTCACGCTGTGCCGCGTAGTATCCCAGTGTCGGGTGACGCAGCGCAGACGGCCACAGAGTGAACCCCTCGTGGTGCTTCGTCGTCAACACCACATAGTCGGCACCAGCCTCTCGCGCGACCCCGGCAAGCGCGTCCATGTCGGCGCCAGCTGAGCCGCGGTCGAAGGGCGCACGAAAGATGTCGTAGTCAGCGTCACCGTAGGTCTCCCGGTGATGGCGCCACGTCGGCGA
>LSQX01090432.1_pt2 | contig 25895 bp, 23 predicted proteins | sample 654561 | NCBI WGS metagenome assembly LSQX01 (sample SAMN04489861, study PRJNA283612) | anaerobic digester metagenome | isolation source: 4 biogas reactors fed with cattle manure at either 37C or 55C with and... | place: Denmark: Kongens Lyngby | collected 2014 | reverse complement strand
CCCGAACGTAGCGCTCTACCAGGCTGAGCTACACCCCGATCAGGTGAGCTGCGTATTTTAGGGACCCGGGGCCCGTCAGGGCAAGGGGCAGCTGCCGGCGGCCCTCGGTCCGGGCGACGCAGCCGCTAGAATGGCGGGCCATCGCGGCCATGCCCCGCACCGGAGACCCGCCTTGATCAAGCCCCGCACGCCGCCCGGCGTCCTGGAACTGCTTCCGCGCGAGCAGGTGGCGTTCCAGCGCATGCTCGACACCATCCGCAGCACCTTCGAGGCCTGGGGCTTCCTGCCGGTGGAAACGCCCGTGTTCGAGCTGTCCGAGGTGCTGCTGACCAAGACCGGCGGCGAGACCGAGCGCCAGGTGTACTTCGTGCAGTCCACCGGGGCGCTGGAGAAAGCGGCCCAGGGCGACGACGCCGGCCTGCCGGAAATGGCGCTGCGCTTCGACCTGACGGTGCCTCTGGCGCGCTACGTGGCCGAGCACGAGCACCAGCTCGCGTTCCCGTTCCGCCGCTACCAGATGCAGCGCGTGTACCGCGGCGAGCGCGCCCAGCGCGGGCGCTTCCGCGAGTTCTACCAGTGCGACATCGACGTGATCGGCAAGGACACGCTGTCGCCGCGGTTCGAGGCCGAGGTGCCGGCGGTGATCAACGCCGTGTTCGAGCGCCTGGGCATCGGCGAGTTCACCATCCAGCTCAACCACCGCAAGCTGCTGCGCGGCTTCTTCGCCGGCCAGGGCATCGACGGGGACGCGCAGGCGCTGGTGCTGCGCGAGATCGACAAGCTCGACAAGCGGGGCGAGGCGGCGGTGCGGGACACCCTGGTGGGCGAGGGCTTCGGCCTCGCACCCGAGGTCGCCGACCGGCTGCTGGCGTTCTCCCGCATCCGCTCGACCGGGCACCTCGACGCGCTGGACAGGCTGGACGCGCTCGGCCCGGGCACGGAGCTGTTCGAGGAAGGACGCCGGGAGCTGCGGGCGCTGCTCGGCCAGCTGCATGCGCTGGGCGTCCCCGAGTCGCGCTATGCGATCAACCTCTCGATCGCGCGGGGGCTGGACTACTACACCGGCATGGTCTACGAGACCACGCTCGACGCGCACCCGGAGATCGGGTCGATCTGCTCGGGCGGGCGCTACGACGACCTCGCCAGCCACTACACCCGGTCCCGGCTGCCCGGCGTCGGCATCTCGATCGGGCTCACGCGCCTGTTCTGGCAGCTGCGCGAGGCCGGCCTGGTCGAGGCCGCGTCCAGCCCGGTGGACGTGCTGGTGGCGCTGTTCGACGAGCACTCGCTGCACGCCTCGCTGGAGCTGTCGCGCGCGCTGCGCGCCGCGGGCCTGAACGTCGAGACCCAGCTCGAGCCGCGCAAGCTCGGCAGGCAGTTCCAGTACGCCGACCGCGCCGGGATCCGGCACGTCGTGGTCCGCGGCGGCGACGAGCTGGAGCGCGGCGTGGCCACGGTCAAGGACCTGCGCAGCGGCGAACAGTTCGAGGTCGCGCTCGACGACCTGGCCGACGCGCTGCTGGCGCGCCGCGACGCGGGAGCGGCGCGATGAAGCCGGTGCTGCTCGACGGCCGCTCGCTGACGCGCCCGCAGCTGGTGGCGGTGGCCCACGGCGCGCAGGTGGCGCTGGACCCGGCCGCGCTCGAGGCGGTCGAGCGCGCGGCGGCCTTCCTGGCCGAGCAGGTGCGCCGCGAGGAGCCGATCTACGGCGTGTCCACCGGCTTCGGCAGCAATGCCGACAAGCTGCTGGGCGCGCATCCCCTGCGCGACGAGCTGCCGGGCGCCGCTCCGTCCGGCCGCTCGCTGCACGCCGAGCTGCAGCACAACCTGGTGGTGACGCACGCCGTGTGCGTCGGCGCCCCGATGTCGGCGCCCGTGGTGCGGGCGATGCTCTGCATCCGCGTCAACACCCTGCTGCGGGGGCATTCCGGCATCCGCGGCTCCACGCTGCAGGCGATGGCGGACATGCTCAACGCGGGCGTGGTGCCGGTGGTGCCGGAGCTCGGCTCGGTGGGCGCCTCGGGCGACCTCGCGCCGCTGTCGCACCTGGCCATCGTGCTGCTGGGCGGCGGTGAGGCCTTCTTCGAAGGCGAGCGCCTCCCCGGCGCCGAGGCGCTGCGACGCGCCGGCCTCGCGCCGGTCGCGCTCTCCTACAAGGAAGGCCTCGCGCTGAACAACGGGACCGCGCAGATGCTGGCCATGGGCGTGCTTGCCCTGGCGAAGCTGGAGGACCTGCTGGACACCGCCGACCTCGCGGCGGCGATGACGCTCGACGCCTTCGCCGGCCGGCTGGGCGCCTACGCCGAGGACGTGCACGCGCTGCGGCCGCACCCCGGCCAGGTGGCTTCGGCGGCGCGGCTGCGGGCGCTGCTGCAGGGGTCGTCGCTGGCCGACATCCCCTACCATCTGGTGCCGCGCTTCCGGCAGTGGCTGCCCGGGAGCTGGAGCGCGGAGGGCGCGCGGGCCCTGACCTTCGACATCGGCTGGGACTGGGTGCCCGCCGGCCAGCGCCACGGCCGCGAGAAGTTCTACCAGCGCTTCAAGCCCTTCCGCGGCGGCAAGAAGCACCAGCCGCAGGACAGCTACTCGCTGCGCTGCGTCCCGCAGGTGCACGGCGCGGTCCGCGATGCCGCGGCCCAGGCCGCGCGCGTGCTCGAGGTCGAACTCAACGCCGTCACCGACAATCCACTGGTGTTCCCCGACCGGGCCGCGGAGCACGTCGAGGAGCAGGTGATCTCCGCCGGCCACTTCCACGGCATGCCGCTGGCGCTGGCGATGAGCTACCTCAAGGCCGCGATCCCGGTGCTGGCCTCGATCAGCGAGCGCCGCCTCAACAAACTGGTCGACCCGGCCACCAACGACGGCCTGCCGGCCTTCCTGATCGGCAACGAGGACGGCACCGAATCCGGCTTCATGATCGTGCAGTACACGGCGGCGGCGATCGTCAACGACCTCGCCAGCCGCGCGCACCCGGCCAGCGTGTACTCGATCCCCACCAGCGCCAACGCCGAGGACCACGTGTCGATGGGCGCCAACGAGGCCCGCCACGTGCTGGCCATGGCCGACGACCTCGGCAAGGTGCTGGGCCTGGAGCTGTACACGGCGGCACAGGCGCTGGACCTGCGCCGCGACATGATCAACGCCGCCCGCGATCTCGCGCGCGGGGGCGACGCCAAGGCGCTTGCCGCCAAGGTGTCGGGTGCGCCGCCCGCGGGCTCCCCGGACCACGCGCGCTTCATGGAGGAGGTCGAGGCGCTGCGCGCGGAGCTGGCCGGGCCGGGCGCCTTCCACCCCGGCACGGCGGTCGGGGCCGCCCACCGGCTGGTGCGGGAGCGCATCCCGAGGCTCGACCGCGACCGCGCGCTCGATGCCGACGTCGCCGCCGCGGTCCGGCTGGTCGCCGACGGCGTGCTGCTGGCCGCGGTGCGCGGCGCGGGGCGGGACGGGTGAACCTGCCGCTGCACCCGGGCTGGCCGGGTGCGCTGGAAGCGGGACTGATCGCGCTGCTGGCGGGGCTCCTGGCCTACGCGCTGTTCCACGCCATCGGCGCCCGTGCGCGCTGGGCACCGGGCCACGCCGTCGGCTGGGCCTGCCTGGCCGCGGTGGCGGTCGCCGCCGGCATCGACGCGTGGCACCTGTTCTACCTGGGCGTGGCCAGGCTGGAGTCGCCGGTGTACGCGCGCATCGCGCTGGCCCGGATCCACGACCCGGACGGCCTCGGCTTCCGGGTGGTGATGGAGGTGCTGGGCGCGCTTGCGGGCGTGACGCTGGCCTGGCTGTACGCGAACCGCGCTCGCAGCTGAGCGGGGCCGGCCGCGCTCAGGCCGCGGAGATCGAGGTGCGGACGCAGTTGCGCCCGTTGGCCTTGGCGGCGTACAGGGCCTGGTCGGCCACCTGCAGCGCGTCCTCGATGTCGTCCACGGTGCCCGGCACCACGGTATGCACGCCGACGCTGGCCGAGACCACCACGTCGGGGCCGTGCTGGGACACGCAGGGCCTGGACGAGATCGCGCGGCGCACGTCCTCGGCGACCGCGACCGCGGCGCGCAGGTCGGTGCGGGGCAGGACGATGACGAATTCCTCGCCGCCGAAGCGCGCGAACAGGGCGTCGTGCGGCTTGAGCGCGTCGCCGATGCGCTGTGCGGCGGCCCGGAGCACGTCGTCGCCGACCAGGTGGCCGTGCTCGTCGTTGATCGACTTGAAGAAGTCCAGGTCGACCATCAGCAGCGACAGCGGCCGGCGCTCCTCGTTGCAGGCCAGCAGCAGGCGCTCGAAGGCGTCGTGGAAGTGGGAACGGTTGAACAGTCCGGTCAGGCCGTCGCGGCGGCTGGACTCGCGCAGGCGCGAATGCGCCTCCTCGAGCTGGTCCAGGGTGTTGCGCAGCTCGCGGGTGCGCTGCGCCACCTTGCGCTCGAGCTGGACGTTGGCCTCGCTGACGATGCGCTCGTTCTCGTGCCGCAGCGACGCGTAGCGGTAGCTGAGCGCGACCGACAGGAACAGCATCTCCAGCGCCGAGCCCATCTGCACCCCGTATTCGGTGTAGAAGGTCTTGGGGATCACGCCGAAGGCCACCAGGGTGTAGATCGCCGTGCCGGCCAGGAACATGGCCCAGGACAGCAGGAACAGCTTCGCCGGCGCGTACTGCTTGCGCACCGCGGCGATGCCGACCACCGTGATCCAGACGATGCTGGCCAGCACCGCCAGCGACACCGCCGGCGTGATGACGCGGTAGGGCACGAACACCGCGGCGATGCCGAAGCCCACGAACGCGGCGATCGCGACCATGCTGACGCGGTTGCCCGCGGGCCAGCGCTCGCCGAGGCCGAGGAACACGCGCGCGAACTGGTGCATGCCGATCAGGGCCAGGCTGATCGACAGCGGCACCGACTTGTCCGCCAGCCAGGTGTTGCGCGGCCACAGGTACTCGAAGCCAAGGCCGTTGAGGCAGAACAGCACCAGGCCGAAGGCGCTGATGTGGAACAGGTACCAGAAGTAGCTGGCGTCGCGCAGCACCAGCCACAGCACCAGGTTGTAGAAGAACAGCGCCAGCAGGATGCCGTAGTACAGGCCGATGGCCAGTTGCGCGTCGCGCGAGAGTTCGGTGAAGGCCGCCGGCGTGTACAGCACCAGCGGCACCTGCATCGAACTCTGGCTCTGCACGCGGAACAGGATGTCCACGGGTTCGCCCTGCGGCAGGTCGAGCAGGAAGTTCGGATGGCGGTAGCGGATCGCGCGCGCGGCGAAGGGCAGGGCGTCGCCGCCGGCCTGGTGCTCGACGCGGCCGTCGGGATGGCGGACGTAGAGGTCGAGGTGGTCGCTCAGCGGGTAGGTCTGCACCAGCAGCCAGCGACGCTCCTCCGGGTGGTGGTTGACCACGCGCGCGTGCACCCAGAACGCGCCGTCCTGGAATCCGAAGGCCGGGTTGCCGCCGGGCAGCGGCTGGAACGCACCGGCCTCGAGCCGGCGCCAGGCGTCGTCGAAGGTGTCCGCGGCGGTGGTGTCGTGCAGGTAGCCGACGTGCGGCGACAGGGCGAATTCGCTCGTCGCCGGCGTCAGTTCGATCGTCCCCGCCCGCGCGGGCACGGACGCCAGCAACACGAGCGCGATGGCGGCCGCGCACGCCAGCCAGGCCTTCCAGGCAGTCCAGGTCCTTCCGGCGATCATCCTGACGTCCCCCGAGACGCGTCCATGACTTCCCCGCCAGCCTACGTCCGGCTCCATCATATGCCGGCACGCATCCCGCAGGTAAACGTCGGCCGGCGGCATAATGGGCCAGTCCATGGGTCCTGGAGGTCCGATGTCGAAGCGTGCCTGGGCGCTGGCCGCGCTGCTGCTGCTGTCCGTGCCCGCCGCCGCCACGGCCGCTGCCGCCGCCGCGGTGCCGTGGCAGGGGCGGGTGTTCGACGACCGCGACGGAAACGGCGTGCCGGGACCGGGCGAGCCGGGGATCCCCGGGGTGCTGGTGTCGGACGGGCGGACGCTGGCGCGGACGGACGGCGACGGCCGCTACGCGCTGGAGGCCCGGCCCGGGGTGCCGGTGTTCGTGCTCAAGCCGGCCGGCTGGACGGCCGGCGTGCGCGGCGACGGGCTTCCGGCAACGTGGCACGCGCCCGCCGCGGACGGCGCCCGGCTGCGAGATCACGCGGGCGCGGACTTCGCGCTGCGGCGCGCCCCGGAGGCGGACGCAGGCCCGCTCCGGGTCCTGCTGTTCGCCGATCCCCAGGTGAAGTCGGCCGAACAGCTCGACTACTACGCCCGCGACATCGTCGAACCGCTGCTGGCCGGGGGACCACCCCGCGCACGGCTGGGCATCAGCCTGGGCGACATCGTCGACGACGCCGTGGACCTCTATCCCGGCATCAACGCGGTCACGGCGCGCCTGGGGCTGCCGTGGCTGCACCTGCCCGGGAACCACGACCTCGACCCGGATGCCACCGGCGACGGCGATTCCCTGTCCTCGTTCCGCGCCGTCTACGGGCCGGACACCTTCGCCTGGCACGAGCCGGAAGCGGACTTCGTCCTGCTCGACGACGTGGTCCTGCCGTCCGGGCCGCGCGGCGGCTACGTCGGCGGCCTGCGCGAGGACCAGTTCGACTTCCTCGAGGCCTGGCTGCCGACGCTGTCGAAGGACCGGCTGCTGGTGCTCGCGGTGCACATCCCGCTGTTCGACACGGCGCAGCCCGGCCGGCCGGAAACGTTCCGCGCCGCAGACCGCGAGCGCCTGTTCGCGCTGCTGCGGGAGGTCCCGAAGCTGCTGGTGATCAGCGGCCACCGGCACACGCTGCGCCACCACATGCACGGTCCGGCGGACGGCTGGCACGGGGCCGCGCCGCTGCACGAGTTCAACGTCGGCGCGGCCAGCGGCGCGTTCTGGTCGGGGGCGCCCGACGCGGACGGCATCCCCGACGCGACCATGGCCGACGGCACGCCGAACGGCCACGCGCGCCTGGAGATCGCACGCGACGGAGGCTACCGGCTGTCCTGGCATCCGGCGCGGCTGCCCGCGGACGAGCCCTCGCGCACCGCGGCGATGCACCTGCACGCGCCGCGCGTGCTGCGCCGGGGCGCTTATCCGGCGTGGGCGGTGTACGCCAACGTGTACATGGGCCTGCCCGACACCCGCGTCGAATACCGCGTGGACGACGGCGAGTGGACGCCGATGCTGCGCGTCGAGCGCCCGGATCCGGCGCTGCTGGCGGAGAACGCGCGCGACGACGCCGCGCCCGCGCTGCGCGGGCTCGACCGCTCGCCCGAAGCGGTGCCTTCGCCGCATCTGTGGAGGGGCGCGCTGCCGACCGGCCTGGCGCCGGGAACGCATGCGATCGAGGTCCGCGCCTTCGACCGCTGGCAGGGCGAGCAGCGGGCGTCGACCCGCTACCGCCTGGACGTGCTCACCCCGCCCGCGCGCTGAGCGCGCTCAGGGCTCGATCGCGTCGAAGCGTTCCACGCGCGGGTGGCCGTTGCACTGGGCGCCCGTGCGCGGCTCGGGGTAGTCCTCGCGGCGGTCGACCAGCACCGTGCGCATGCCGGCCGCGCGCGCGGCGTCGAGCTCGGCGACCACGTCGGACAGGAACAGCACCGAGCCCGGCTCGCGCTCCAGCTCGGCGGCGATGCGCACGTAGCTCGCCGCGTCGCGCTTGCCGCCCACCTCGGTGTCGAAGAAGGCGCCGAACAGCGGCAGGAGGTCGCCGGCGTCGGAGTGCCCGAAGAACATCTCCTGCGCCGGCACCGACCCCGACGAGTACACCGCCAGCGGGTGCCCGGCGGCATGCCAGCGGCGCAGGCCGTCGACCGCGTCCGGGTACACGTGCGCTGTGAAGTCCTCGCGCCGGTAGCCGTCGGTCCACATCATCCCCTGCAGCGCCTTGAGCGCGGTGTGCTTGCGGTCCTCGTCGATCCAGCCCTGCAGGATCTCGACGATCATGGCGTCGTCGCACATCGCGCCGTGTTCGATCGCCACCTGGTCCAGCCAGCGCCGCACCTCGGGCTCGCGGCCGTGCTCGGCCACGAACCGCGGCAGCTCCCGGCGCGCGTACGGGAACAGCACGTCGCGCACGAAGGAAATGCTCCCCGCGGTGCCTTCGATGTCGGTCAGGATCGCGGTCTTCATGCCTTTTCGTAGCGCGGGAAGCGGCTCGCGATGTCGGTGCCGGTGAAGTGGCCGACCCAGCCGTCGGGCTGCTGGAAGAAGCGGATCGCGACGAACTCCGGCTCCGCGCCCATGTCGAACCAGTGCGTGGTGCCGTCGGGCACCGCGATCAGGTCGTCCTTGACGCACTCCACCTCGTACACGCGGCCGTCCACGTGCAGGGTGAACAGGCCCGAGCCGGCGACGAAGAACCGGACCTCGTCCTCCTTGTGGAAGTGCTCGTCGAGGAAGGTCCGGCGCATCTGCTCCCGCTTCGGGTCGTCGGGCGCGATGCTGACCACGTCGACCGTGGTGAAGCCGCGCTCGGCGCGGATGCGGTCGATGTCGTCGCGGTAGGCCGCGAGCACGTCCTCCTGGCTCGCGCCGGCGGCCACCGGGCGGCTGGCCCGCCAGCGCTCGAAGGTGACGCCGATCTTCCCGAGCTCGGCGCTCATCTCCGCGCCGTCGGTGGTCTCGAACAGGACGGTGCCGGGGTCGTCGTCGGCGAAGATGCGCAGTCGGCTCATCGCGGATCTCCAGTGCGTGGGGTGGGCCGGCCAGCGTAGCGCGTTCAGAGGCCCCGCGTGAGCAGCCGCAGCTCGAGCTCGCAGCCGAGCAGGAACTCGAAGGCCTCGAGGTGGCGGCGGGCCTCGGCCTTGTCCCGGCCCCAGGCGTACAGGCCGTGGCCGTCGATCAGGTAGCCCCACATCGGGCCCGCGTCGAGCAGGGCGTCGACCTGGGCGGCGAGCGTGGGGATGTCCTGCGAGTTCGGCAGCACCGGGACGTCCAGGGCGGCTTCGTGGGTGTCGTTGCCGCGGAAGGCCTTCAGCAGTTCGTAGCCCTCGAGCCGCACGTGGCCGGCGCCCGCGAACAGGCGCGAGGCGACGGTCTGCGCCCGCGAGTGCGTGTGCAGCACGCAGCCGACGTCCGGCGAGCGCGCATACAGCCGGGTATGCAGGAGGGTCTCGGCCGAGGGCCGGTGCCCGCTGCCGACGGCGCGCCCGTCGAAGTCGACGACCATGATGTCGTCCTCGCGCAGCTTGCCCTTGTCGCGGCCCGAGACCGTGATCGCGGCGTGGCTGCCGTCGAGCCGGTGCGAGAAGTTGCTGCTGGTCGCGGGCGTCCAACCGCGCGCCGCCAGCTCGCGCACGTTGACGATGATCTCCCCGGCCAGCTCCCGCAGCCGGTGGACGTCATAAGGCAGGGGCTCGTTCATGCGCCGATTCTAGCGCCGCCCGAAGCCGCGGTAGGCCGCCAGGGCGAGCAGGGCGATGATCACGGCGCCGATCAGGGTGTCGATGGGCGTCGACCAGACCAGCAGGCCGCAGGCGACCAGCGCGCCCATGCCCAGCAGCCGGTCGGTGACCGTGGCGGGGCGCGCCGGGGTACCCATCAGCAGGCTCAGGCCCGCGGCCACGTAGGCCATCACCACCAGGGTCACCGCCATGTTGATGATGACCTCGAACTGCGAGGACACCGAGTCGGACAGCGTGGTCAGTGCGATCAGGGTCATCGCCACGACCACCAGCAGCAGGCCGGTGGAGGCGGCGCCGTTGCGGCGCACGCGGCCGAACACGGCGGGGAGGAAGCCGCGCTGGGCGGCCCGGACGCCGGACTCGCCGGTGACCAGCATCCAGCCGCCCAGCGTCCCGGTGGCCTTCAGCGCCGCGGCGGCGGCGATCACCGGGATCGCCCATTCGCCGAACATCCGGCCCGCGACCAGCGCGAACGGCGCGCTGGAGCCGGCCAGCTCCTGCACCGGGACGATGCCCATCATCAGCACCGACGAGGTCAGGTACACCGCGCCCGCGAGGACGATGCCGCCCAGGGTGGCGACCGGCACGTTCCGGTCCGGATCGCGCACGACGCCGGCGACCATGGCGCCGGTCTCGAGCCCGATGAAGGCCCAGAACACCACGGCCAGCGAACCGAACGCGACCGCGGGATCGGACTCGCCGCTGACGTTCCAGCCGGCGCTGAACAGCCCGGGGTTGAAGTGCACCCAGCCGGCCACGAGGATCGCCGCCACCGGCAGCAGGCCGAACACCACGCAGAACGACTGGAAGCGCGCCGTGCTCCGCGGACCGAGCAGGTTGAGGCCGAACATCGCCCAGATCAGCAGCACCTGCCCGGCGAGGCGCACCCCGAGGGTGTCCTCGATCGGGAGCAGGATGATCAGGTAGCCGAAGGCCGCGACCGCGATGGCGTTGTTGCCGATCCACGACGACAGCCAGTACAGGGTGGACGCCAGGAAGCCCATGTCGCGTCCCAGCGCCGGTCGCACGTAGTCGTCGGGCGAGGTCAGGTCCGGGTGCTGGCGGGCGATCCGGGCGAAGGCCGCGCCCAGGGCCACCGCGAGCAGGGTGCCGATCAGCCAGGACAGCGCGGTCACGGTCCCCGACTTCGCCAGGGTGGCCGGCAGCAGGAAGAAGCCGGAGCCGATCATGTTGTTCGCGACCATGAAGGTCGCGAGCACGGGGCCGATCTTCTTGACGGCGACGGGCGTGTCCATCTTGCGCGGGCCCTTCGCGTCAGGCGCGCTTGTTGAGCTTGCTGTGGCGGAAGCCGTAGCCGAAGTAGATCAGCTGGCCGAGGATCGTCCACAGCACGAAGATCAGCCAGTGTTCCATGAACGACTGCATGAACAGGAACAGGCAGGCGACCACGCCCGCCGGGCAGATCAGCCAGAACAGCGGCACCCGGAACGGACGCACGATGTCGGCCCGGGTGAAGCGGAGCACGAACACGCCCAGGCAGACGGTGGCGAAGGCGATCAGGGTGCCCATCGACACCAGTTCGCCGAGCACGCTCAGCGGCATGAAGCCGGCCAGCAGGCAGGCGACGATGCCCACCAGGATGGTGCCGATGTAGGGCGTCTGGTGCTTCGGATGCACCTTGCCGAACATCTTCGGCAGCAGGCCGTCGCGCGACATCGAATAGAAGATGCGCGGCTGCGCCATCAGCATCACCAGGATCACCGAGGACAGGCCGGCGATGGCGCCGATCTCGACCGCGGTCTTGAGCCATTCCAGGTTGGCGCCGGGGTTGTCGCGCATGGCCAGCTCGAGCGCGGTGGCCACCGGCTTGGCGGTGCCGAGCTCGTCGTAGGGGGCGATGCCGACCAGCACCGCGCACACGGCGATGTAGATCAGGGTGCAGGCCACCAGCGAGCCGAGGATGCCGATGGGCATGTCGCGCTGCGGGTTCTTCGCTTCGCCGGCCGCCGTGGAGACCGCGTCGAAGCCGATGTAGGCGAAGAACACGATGGTCGCCGCCCGGAACACGCCCTCCATGCCGAAGCGGCCGGGGCCCTGGTTCTCGGGGATGAAGGGGGTGAAGTTGGCCGGGTCGATGTACTGCACGCCGAAGCCCAGGAAGGCCGCGATCACCGCGACCTTGATCGCGACCACGATGGCGTTGGCGAAGGCCGACTGGGTGATGCCGACGTAGCACAGGCCGCTGACGGCGGCCACGATCAGGATGGCGGGCAGGTTGATGACGCCCGCGGTGCGCACGAACTCGGTGCCGTTCCAGGTGATCGGCGCCGACGCCAGCTCGGCCGGGAAGGGCACGCCCAGGGTCGTGGTGAGGAAGCTGACCAGGTAGCCCGACCAGCCGACGGCCACCGTGCTCGACGCGAACAGGTATTCCAGCACCAGGCACCAGCCGATGAACCAGGCGACGTACTCGCCCAGCGTGGCGTAGGAGTAGGAATAGGCGCTGCCCGACACCGGCATCATCGCGGAGAACTCGGCGTAGCACAGGCCGGCGAAGGCGCAGGCCAGGCCGGCCAGCACGAAGCTGAGCATGATCGCCGGCCCGGCGTGGTCGGCGGCGGCCTGGCCGGTGAGCACGAAGATGCCGGCGCCGATCACCGCGCCCACGCCCAGCAGCACCAGGTGGCGTGCGGTCAGCGTGCGCTTGAGGGTGGCTTCGCCTTGCAGGCTGCCTTCGACCGGCTCGCCGGCATCGACGTGTGGCGCCGGCTCGACCGGCTTGACCCTCATGAGCGCTTGCAGCATCCGAAGCTTCTCCCCTTGGTTGTCTGCCCCGGCACGCTCACCCCTTGGAGCCGTGCCGCGATGGTTGGCGCACGGCGCCACGGCTGCCGTACCTTGCCAAAGCGAGTGCACGGGCACAAGCCGCAGTGCAGCGCGCGGCGGCGATAATGGCCGGCCTCCCGCGACGCCGTCCCCGCGACAGCCACCGATGCCGAACGATCCCCGCGCCCTGCTCGAATCCGCATTCATCGCACACGCCGGCGCCTGCCCCGGCGAATCGGAGGAGGCGCGGCTGTTCATCGAACTGCTGCGCGACGCCGGCGACCCCTTCGTGCGCGAGCGGCTGGCGGGGCACTTCACCGCCTCGGCCTGGCTGGTGAGCGCCGACGGGCGGCGGGCGCTGCTCACGCACCACCGCAAGCTCGACCGCTGGCTGCAGCCCGGCGGGCACGCCGACGGCGACGCCGACCTCGCGCGGGTGGCGCTGCGCGAGGCCGGCGAGGAGAGCGGGCTGCCCGGGCTGCGGCTGGAAGGCGGCGTCTTCGACCTCGACCGGCACTGGATCCCGGAGCGCGGGGGCGTGCCCGGCCACTGGCATTACGACGTGCGCTACGTGGTGCGCGCCGGCGCCGACGAGCGCTTCGTGGTGGGCGAGGAGTCGCACGACCTGGCATGGCTCCCGGTCGCAGCCATCGCCGCCGACCCGGCGATGGACGCCTCGCTGCGCCGCATGGCCCGCAAGTGGCTGGAGCTGCAGGAGCGGCCCTGACCGCTCGCGGCGGTCAGTACAGCACGCGCGTGCGCAGGGTGTCCGGGATCGCCGCCAGCTGTGCGCGCAGCGCCTGCGCCTGCTCCGCGCTCGCGCCCACGTCGATGACGACGTAGCCGACGTCCGGGTCCGTGCGCAGGTACTGGCCGTCGATGTTGAGGCCCGCCTGCGAGAACACCTCGTTGACGCGCGACAGCACGCCGGGCACGTTGCGGTGGATGTGCAGGATGCGCTGGCTGCCCTCGTGGCCGGGCAGGGTCACTTCCGGGAAGTTGACCGCCGACAGCGTGCTGCCGTTGTCGCTGTAGCGGACCAGCTTGGAGGCGACCTCGCGGCCGATGTTGTCCTGCGCCTCCAGCGTGCTGCCGCCGACGTGCGGCGTCAGCAGCACGTTGTCGAAGCGGGTCAGGGGCGACTGGAAGGGCTCGTCGTTGCCCTTGGGCTCGACCGGGAACACGTCGATCGCGGCGCCCCCGACGTGGCCGCTCTCCAGCGCGGCGGCCAGCGCGTCGATGTCGACCACGGTCCCGCGCGAGGCGTTGATGAGGTGCACGCCGGGCTTCATCGCCGCCAGCTCGGTGGCGCCGATCATCATGCGGGTGGCCGGCGTCTCGGGCACGTGCAGGGTGACCACGTCCGCGCGCGCGAGCAGGTCGTCGAGGCCGGCGGCGGCGCGCGCGTTCCCCAGCGACAGCTTGGACTCGATGTCGTGGAACAGCACCCGCATGCCCGAGTCGCCTCGGCCAGCAGTCCGACCTGGGTGCCGATGTGGCCGTAGCCGACGATGCCCAGGGTCTTGCCGCGCACTTCGTGGCTGCCGGCGGCCGATCTTCGAGCCAGCCGCCGCGCATGGCACGCGGCGTGGCGCCGCGGGCACGCCGCGCATCAGCAGGATCGATCTCGGCCAGCACCAGCTCGGCCACGCTGCGGGTGTTGGAGTAGGGCGCGTTGAACACCGGGACGCCGGCGCAGCTGCGGCCGCCTGCAGGTCGACCTGGTTGGTGCCGATGCAGAAGCAGCCCACGGCCATCAGGCGCCGCGCCTCGCCCAGGACCTCGGCGGTGAGCTGGGTGCGCGAGCGGATGCCGACGATGTGCGCCTCGCGGATGCGCTCGCGCAGCTCGTCGCCGGACAGCGAGCCGGCATGGACTTCGATGCCGGAGTAGCCGGCGTCGCGGAACACGTCCACCGCGCTGGGGCTCACGCCCTCCAGCAGCAGCACGCGGATGTCCTTGCGGGGGTAGGAGGTCTTCATCGCGTCCGGAGGCCCTGGCGGAGAGGTGCCAGTGTGCCAGCCGGGCGTCGATGTTGCACTGCAGCGCTGGACCCCGGGCCGGCGCGCTGGCACGCTGTGGCCTCCACCGTGGCGGCAAGGCGATGAGCGACCCGAGACTGGATTCACTGCGCCAGGCCGTGCCCGGCCTGCGCCTGGCGACGGCCCCCGACGAGCTGCTGCACTACGGCCGCGACTGGACCCGGCGCTGGACCCCGGCGCCGCTGGCGGTGGCGCTTCCTTCCAGCGTCGACGAGGTGCAGGCGGTGATGCGCTGGGCCGCCGCGGGAGGGGTGCCGGTGGTGCCCTCGGGCGGGCGGACCGGGCTCTCCGGCGGCGCAGTGGCGGCCTGCGGCGAACTGGTGCTGAGCCTGGAGCGCATGCGCCGCGTGCTGGCCTACGACCCGGTCGACCGCACGCTGACCGTCGAGGCCGGCGCGCCGCTGGAGGCGGTGCAGGAGGCGGCGCGCGCGCAGGGGCTGCAGTACCCGGTGGACTTCGCCTCGCGCGGCTCGTGCACCATCGGCGGCAACATCGCCACCAATGCCGGCGGCATCCGCGTGCTGCGCTATGGCAACACCCGCGAGTGGGTCGTGGGGCTGAAGCTGGTGACCGCCGCCGGCGAGCTGCTCGACCTCAACCGCGGCCTGGTCAAGAACTCCAGCGGCTACGACCTGCGCCACCTGGTGATCGCCTCCGAGGGCACGCTGGGCATCGTGGTCGAGGCCACGCTGCGGCTGGCGCCTCCGCCGCCGCCGGTCGCGACGCTGCTGCTCGCGCTGCCGTCCTTCGAGGCGCTCATGCAGGCCTACCAGGCGCTGCGCCGGCGCCTGGCGCTCGAGGCCTTCGAGTTCTTCACCGGCGTCGCGCTGGGCCACGTCGTCGCGCACGGCGCCCAGGCGCCGTTCCGCGAATCGCATCCCTATTACGTCGTGCTCGACGCCGCTGCTTCGGGACCCGGCGACGAGGCGCTGCTGGAGGCATTCGGCCACTGCGCCGGTGAGGGCTGGGTCGAAGACGGCATCGTCGCGCAGTCGCAGGCGCAGGCCGCGCAGCTGTGGCGCCTGCGCGAGGGCATCACCGAGGCGCTGGCGCGGCGCCTGCCGTACAAGAACGACGTCGCCGTGCGCGTTTCGGCCCTGCCCGCGTTCCTGGCCGAGGCCCAGGCGCTGCTGGCGGCGGAGTACCCGGACTTCGAGGTCGCGTGGTTCGGCCACATCGGCGACGGCAACCTGCACATCAACGTGCTGAAGCCGGAGGGCCTCGGGCAGGACGCGTTCGTCGCGCGCTGCGGCGAGGTCACGGCGCATCTCGCCGCCCTGGTACAGCGCCACGGCGGAACGATCTCGGCCGAACACGGGATCGGCCTGGCCAAGAAGCCCTATCTCGGCTGCACGCGCAGCGCGGCCGAGATCGCGGTGATGCGCGCGGTCCGCGCGGCCCTGGATCCGGCGGGCATCCTCAACCCCGGCAAGCTGTTCGACCGGGATCCGTCGCCCCAGGCCCCTGCCTAGTCGGCGCGGCCGGAAAACTCGCCGCTGGTGGTGTTGACCAGGACCCGTTCGCCGGTCGCGATGTACTCGGGCACCTGGATCTCGATGCCGGTGGACAGGCGCGCCGGCTTGGGACGCTTGGTCGCGGTGCCGCCCTTGAGCTCCGGCGGCGTCTCCACCACTTCCAGCGCCACCGTCTGCGGCAGCTGCACCGCCACCGGCAGCTCGTCGATGACCTGGACGAAGCAGCCGGCTAGGCCGTCGGTGATGTAGCCGGCGGCGTCACCGACCACGTCGGCGTCGAGCGTGTAGGGCGTGTAGTCCTCGTCGTCCATGAACACGAAGGCGTCGCCGTCGCGGTACGAGAAGCTGGCCGCGCGGCGCAGCAGCTCGACCTCCTTCAGCTCGTCGTCGGCGTCGAACGAGGCGTCGGCCTTGTTGCCGCCGGGAACGCTGTACATGGTGAAGCGGAAGCGCACGTTGCCGCCGCGGCCCTGGGGCGAGCTGCGCTCGATGTCGCGCACCTGGTACACGGTGCCGTTGTGCTCGACGACGTTGCCCTTCCTGACGTCTGCTGCCTTCATGCTCCGGTCCTCAGCGGGGGGCGAGGCGCACGGCGCCGTCCAGGCGGANNGCTGCACGTCCTCGGGCATGCCGTCCACCATCGGCGTCCAGAAGATGCCCGGGGCGATGGTGTTGACCCGGATGCCGAAGCGGGCGAGCTCGCGCGCCATCGGCAGGGTCATGCCGACCACGCCGCCCTTGGACGCCGAATACGCCGCCTGGCCGACCTGGCCCTCGTAGGCCGCCACCGAGGCGGTGTTGACGATGAGGCCGCGCTCGCCGTCCTCGCCGGGCTCGTTGTGCTGCATCAGCCCGGCGCCGGCCTTGGCGACGTTGAAGCTGCCGACCAGGTTGACCATCACCGTCGACTGGAACCGCGCCAGCGGCATCGCGCCGTCGCGGCCGAGCACGCGGCCGGCGCCGAGGATGCCGGCGCAGTTGACGACCATGTTCAGGCCGCCGAGGGCGTCCTTCGCGGCGGCGACGTTGGCGGCCACCGCGGCCTCGTCGGTGACGTCGGTGGCGAAGTAGCAGGCGCGGTCGGCGCCGAGCGCCGCGACCGCGGCCGCGCCCTTGTCGTCGTTGACGTCGAACAGCGCGACCTTGCCGCCGTCGGCGACGATGCGGGTGGCGACGGCGAGACCGAGGCCGGAGACGCCGCCGGTGACGACGGCGCGGATGTGCTGGGGCTGCATGGGGGCACCTGGTGCGGAAAGGGCGGCATTTTAAGCGATCATGCCGCCCCTCCGGTACCGCGGTGCCCGCGGCTCAGCCGGGCCGTGGCGCGGTCGCCGCGACGAACCCGGGGTCGGTGAACAGCGCCTGCAGCAGCTTCTGCACCGCGGCCGCGTAGTTGTCGAAGGCGGTCGGGATCGCGATCGCGCCGAGGAACGAGGAGTCCCACTCGTGGTCGACCCGCAGCGTGCGGTCGTACACCACCTCGCCGTCGCGTCCCGCCGCCTTGAGCTCGGTGGCCAGTGCGTCGCGCAGGTAGCCGGCATACGTTCCGTCGCTGCCAGGTTCCAGCCGGGACCCGCGGACCCCGAGCGCCGTGTTCTCCACGCCGTGGGCCGCGCTGAAGCCGCCGACCTCGATCGACGTGCCGGCGGAGGCGAGCAGCGCCTGGCTGCTGCCCACCGATGGCTGGTACATCGGCGCCGGCATCGAGACGCAGGCGCCGAGCGAGGCCGCGACGAGCGCGGCCATGGCAAGCCGCAGCCAGGCCATGCTCAGGGCGCCCCGAAGGCGCCGTCGTCCTCGAGCCGCTTGAGGGCGTTGAGCACGAGCTGGCTGACGACGGTTTCGACCGCCTGCTGCACCGGCACCGGCTGCAGCCCCTCGGGACCGCCGTGGTTGCCGATGGTGGTGTGCAGGGCATGCTCGACCGTGGCCTCGCGGGTGACGCCGTCGTGCGTCCAGGTGGCCGTGCACAGGTAGCCGTCGGTGACCATCGAGCCGACGAGGCCCATGGTCAGCCCCGTGCCCACTCCCTTGGCGACCGCGTTGTCGGTCACCGGCACGTTGTCGATGACGATCGCGAGCTGGCCGTCGGCGGCCTTGGCACCGCCATGGACGACATCGTCGAAGAGCCCCGAGGTGCGCACGGCCTCGAGCGCGATCAGGCGCGTTTCCTGGGTGGCGCGCGCATTGGCGTTGCCCTTGGTCCGGAATTCGAACAGCATGTTCGCCGACTGCGGCTCGGCCGGTGCACGGAAGTCCTCGCTCCCGACCACCGGCAGCGCCGGGTCGACGTACATGCGGGCGCTGAGGCAGCCCGAGAGCGATACACAGACGGCAAGCGCGGCTGCCGCCGCGCGGACGACCCGCGGGCGCGGACATGAAAAAGCATCCCGCGCGGAATGTGAACGCCGCGTCCGCCCGCGGCGGTGGATCCGGGTCCCGGAGCGGCTCAATCGCCGGGCGGAGTCCATCCCTGGCGCACGCGCATCGCCAGCTCGTCGGCGGGCATCCCCGGCGCGAACAGGAAGCCCTGGCCGACCGGCACGCCCAGCTCGAGCAGGTAGGCGTGCTGGGCCGTGTTCTCGATGCCCTCGGCCACCAGCCCCAGGCCCAGGCTGCGCGCGATGCCGGCGACCGCCTTGCACACGGCGACGTCGGAATCGTTGCCCGGCACCCCGGCCACGAACAGCTGGCTCAGCTTCAGCCCCTGGATCGGCAGCCGGCGCAGGTAGTTGAGCGCGCTGTAGCCCTCGCCGAAGTCATCGATCGCGAGGCTCACGCCGAGCGCGCGCAGGGCCTCGAAGTTGCCCTGCGTCTCCGGCGCGTCCTCGATCAGCACCCGCTCGGTGAACTCAAGCTCCAGCGCCTGGCCGGGCAGGTCGTACTCGCGCAGCAGGTCGCGCACCGACGCCGTCAGGTCGCTGCCGAGCAGCTGGCGATAGGAGACGTTGACCGCGACCCGCACGATGCCGAGGCCGTCGTCGCGCCAGGCGGCGGCCTGGCGGCAGGCTTCGCGCAGCACCCAGTCGCCGATGCGGACGATGTCGCCCGTGCCCTCGGCCTGGGCGATGAAGTGGTCGGGGCGCATCTCGCCCAGGCGCTGGTTGCGCCAGCGGATCAGCGCCTCCGCGCCGACGATGCGCCCGCTGCCGAGCTCGACCTGCGGCTGGTAGACCAGGTGGAACTCGTCGTTGTCCGCCGCGTGGCGCAGCTGGGTCTCGAACTGCAGCCGCTCGCGCTGCGACTGCGCCAGCGCCGGCGTGTAGGACAGGCGGCCGTTGCGCGTCCTGCGCTTGCTCTCGTACATCGCGGCGTCGGCGTGCTGGATCAGCGACTGGGTGTCGCTGCCGTCCTGCGGCGAGCGCGCGAGCCCGATGCTGGCGGTGACGGCGAACTCGTCCTTGTCGAAGCCGAAGCCGACCGAGAACGCGGCCAGGATGCCGTCGGCGATGCGCTCGGGGCGCTGCGCGTCGTCGCCGCAGTCGCAGGCGACCAGGAACTCGTCGCCGCCGAAGCGCGCGATCAGGCCTTCGTCGCCGACCGCCCGGCGCAGGCGGCCCGCGGCCGCGGTCAGCAGGGAGTCGCCGGCGGCGTGGCCGAGCACGTCGTTGACCAGCTTGAAGCGGTCCAGGTCAATGTAGAGCACCGCGATCGCGCGCCCCTCGCCGAGCCGGCCGGCGATCTCGGCCAGCATCGCGTCGCGGTTGAGCAGGCCGGTGAGCGGGTCGCTGCGCGCGAGCACGCGCAGGTTCTGCTCGCCGTGCTTGCTGACCGTGATGTCCTGCAGCGTGCCGGTGACGCGCGCGGTGCCGGCGACGCCGCTCCCGCTCTCGCCGATCACGCGCACCCAGAAGGCCTCGCCGTCGCGCCGCGTGCCCTGCAGGTCCAGGTCGAAGCCGGTGCCGTCGGTGGCTTCGTCGAGCGCCCTGTGCAGGCGCTTGGCGTCGCCGGGAAGCAGCCGGTCGAGCAGGGTCTCGAGCTGGCCCGGGCGGTCCGCCTGGTCGAGGATGCGCGCGGCCTCGACGGTCAGGTAGAGGCGGCCGCTGGCGCGGTCCCATTCCCAGCCGCCGATGCTCGCCAGCGACTGCACGCGGTCGAACAGGGCGCTGTCGCGCTTGAGCGCGGTCACGTCCGAGAACAGCGACAGCACCTGGTCGGGACTGTTGCTGCCCGCCGGGTAGTGCGGGATGGAGGTCACCGACAGCCAGACCAGCCGCCTGCGCATCCGGTGGTACAGGCCGAGCAGGGTGCTGCCCACGAGCCGGCCCTCGCGCAGCGCGCGCATCGCCGGGAACTCGGACAGCGGCATCTCGCTGCCGTCCTCGCGCAGCAGCATCCAGTATTCGGGCAGCGTGCCGTCGCGGGGGATGCGGTCGCCCTGGTTGGCACCGAGCATGCGCATCGCCGCGGTGTTGGCGTGGATCAGCGAGCCGTCGGCGGCCTGGATCACCACGCCCTTGTCGATCACGTCCATCAGGTCGCGGTAGCGGGCCTCGGCCTCGCTGCGCCGGCTGAGGTCGCGTGCGACCGCGACCACGGCGCGCTGTCCCTCATGGTCGAAGCCCGCGGAGTGCACCTCGACCGGGAAGCGGGTGCCGTCGGCGCGCATGTTGCTGACCTCGACCACGTAGGTCTCGCCGCGGTCGATCGCCTCCAGCACCGGCACCATGTGGTCCTCGGGCAGGTCGGGGTTGAGCACGTGGATCGGCTGGCCGACCACTTCGTGGCGCGGGCGCCGGTAGGCCTCCATCCCGGCCTTGTTGAGGTCCAGCACGGTGCCGTCGGCGGCGATCACGCTGACCGGGTCCGGCACGGCGTGGAACAGCGCGTGGTAGCGCATCTGCGCGCTCTGGGCATCGGCGCTGGCCGCGCGCAGCGCGTCGGCCGCGGCGCGCAGGAGGCTGCGCGTCGCCTCCGGCAGCGAGTCGTCGAGGACCGCGGCATCGAGCCTCGCCAGCACCTCGCCGCCGTCGGCCGTGCCCGGCGCCTGCGCGGGCGATGGCGCCGCGGGCGCGGTCAGCGTGCCGTCCACGCCCGCGCGACCTTGCTGCCGGTGTCCCGGCCGAGGACGCCGGCGAGCCAGTTCCCGGTCTCCACCAGGGCATCGAGGTCGACGCCGGTGGCGATGCCCATGCCGTGCAGCATGTACACGAGGTCCTCGGTGGCGAGGTTGCCGCTGGCGCCGCGGGCGTAGGGGCAGCCCCCGGTGCCCGACACCGCGGCGTCGACGACGGCCACGCCGTCCTCCAGGCAGGCGAGCACGTTGGCGAGCGCCTGGCCGTAGGTGTCGTGGAAGTGCACCGCCAGGGCCGACAGGGGCACCTCGGCGGCCACGGCGCGCAGCATCGCGCGCGCCGCGCCCGGCGTGCCGACGCCGATGGTGTCGCCCAGCGAGACTTCGTAGCAGCCCATCGCGTGCAGCGCGCGCGCGACCCGCACCACCTCGGCGAGCGGCACCTCGCCCTGGTAGGGGCAGCCGAGCACGGTGGAGACGTAGCCGCGCACGCGCACGCCGTCGGCCTGCGCGCGCTCGAACACCGGCGCGAAGCGCTGCAGTGATTCCTCGATGCCCGCATTGGTGTTGCGGCGGTTGAACGCGTCCGAAGCGGCGGTGAACACGGCGACCTCGTCGACGCCCGCGGCGCGGGCCCGTTCATAGCCCTGCAGGTTCGGCACCAGCACCGGGTAGCGCACGCCGGGGCGGCGCGCGATGCCGGCATAGACCTCGGCCGCGTCGGCGAGCTGCGGGACCCACTTCGGGCTGACGAAGCTGGTCGCCTCGATCGCCTGCAGGCCCGTCGCCGAGAGCCTGTCCACGAGCTCGACCTTGGTCGCGGTGGGCACGATCGCGGATTCGTTCTGGAGGCCATCGCGAGGCCCCACCTCGACGATCCGGACCTGCCCGGCAACGCCCACCTCAGTCCTCCAGCGTGACCAGCACGGCGTCGGCCTCGACGAAGTCGCCCTCGCGGGCCAGCAGCCCGGCGACCACGCCGTCGCGCGGCGCCTTCAGCGCAAGTTCCATCTTCATTGCTTCCATGACCAGAAGTTCCTGCCCCTCGCTGACGCGGTCGCCCGCCTGCACCCTGGTGACCACGATACGCCCCGGCATCGGCGCCGCAACCCGGCTGCCGCCCGCGGCGGCGTCGGCGGGCGCGGGCTCGTAGGCGGCGATCCGCTCGAAGCGCCAGCGCCGCGTGCCGTCGTGGACGAGCACGGCCGCGCCATCGGAGTCGATCGGGAAACGCAGGCCCCTGTCGTTGAAACGCGCTTGCAGGGCGCCCGAGGCCACCGCGGCGCCTTCGACGCGCAGCGGAGCCCCGCCGTCGTCGAACTCGATCACGTAGTCGCCGCCGGCGCCGTGGGCGATCGCGACGTGGCGCGCCTCGCCCTCGCCGAGCACCACCCGGCGCAGTCCGGCATGGCCCAGCCGCCAGCCGTCGGCGATCGCCCAGGGCGAGCCCGGGTCCCCGCTGCCGGCGGCCGCGCAGCGCGCCTCGGCCTCGGCGCCGAGCAGCATCGCCACCGCGGCGGCGGCGCGCGCCCTGGCGCGGTCGCCCTCGGCGGAGCCGCCGTCGCCGGTGAACTCGTCCAGGTGGCGGTCGAGGTAGCCGGTGTCGATGCGGCCCTCGACCACGGCGGGGTGCCGGACCAGGCGCTCGAGGAAGGCGATGTTCGACTTCGGCCCCTCGACGATGCAGGCCGCCAGCGCTGCGCGCAGCCGCGCCAGCGCGCCCTCGCGGTCGTCCGCGTGGACGATCAGCTTGGCGATCATCGGGTCGTAGAAGATCGTGACCACGTCGCCCTCGACCACGCCCGAATCCACGCGCACGCCCTGGGCGTCGCGCGGCAGGCGCAGGCGCTGCAGGCGACCCGAACCGGGCAGGAAGCCGGCGTCGGGATCCTCCGCGTACAGGCGCACCTCGATCGCATGGCCGCGCCGAGGCACCGCGTCCTGCGCCAGCGGCAGCGGCTCGCCCGCGGCGATGCGGAGCTGCCACTCGACCAGGTCCAGACCGGTCACCATCTCGGTCACCGGATGCTCGACCTGCAGGCGGGTGTTGATCTCCATGAAGAAGAACTCGCCCGACGGCGCCACGATGAACTCGACCGTGCCCGCGTTCTGGTAGCCGATCGAGCGCGCCGCCAGCACCGCCGCCGCGCCCATGCGCGCGCGCAGCTCCGGCGTCAGGAAGGGCGAGGGCGCCTCCTCCAGTACCTTCTGGTAGCGACGCTGCGCCGAGCACTCGCGCTCGCCGAGGTGGATGGTGTCGCCGTGGGCGTCGGCGAAGACCTGGATCTCGATGTGCCGCGGCGACTCGATGTAGCGCTCCAGCAGCACCCGGTCGCGGCCGAAGGCGTTGCGGGCCTCGCGCTGGCAGCTTTCCAGCGCCGGCAGGAAGTCGTCGGCCGAGCGCACGATGCGCATGCCCTTGCCGCCGCCGCCGTAGGCCGCCTTGATCATCAGCGGGAAGCCGATGCGCGCGGCTTCGCGCGCGAGCAGGTCCGGCGACTGGTCCTCGCCGGTGTAGCCGGGCACCACCGGCACCCCGGCCGCGTCCATCAGCTCCTTGGCGCCGGCCTTGCTGCCCATGCGCCGCATGGACTCCGCCTTCGGTCCGATGAACACCAGGCCGGCGGCCTCCACGGCGTCGGCGAAGTCGGGGTTCTCGCTCAGGAAGCCATAGCCCGGGTGGATCGCCTGCGCGCCGCTGGCCAGCGCCGCCTCGATGATCGCCTCCCCGCGCAGGTAGCTGTCCTGCGGTCGCGGGCCGCCGATCGCCCAGGCCTCGTCGGCCAGCCGCGCGTGCTGCGCGGAGGCATCGGCCGCGGAGTACACCGCCACCGTGGCGATGCCCATCCGGCGGGCGGTGCGGATGACGCGGCAGGCGATTTCACCGCGATTGGCGATCAGGATCTTCGAGAACATCTTCTTGCCCACGGATTGACGGGGAGGGTGGCGGATCTGCACGGGCCGCCTCAGCCCGCCCACGAAGGCCGGCGCTTGTCGAGGAACGCGCCCAGGCCCTCCTGGCCTTCGGGCGAGACGCGCAGGGCGGCGATGAGGGCGGCGTTGTCCCGGTCGAGGCGGTCGCGGTCGGTGGCGGCGGCGACTTCGCGGACCAGGCGCTTGGCGTCGGCCGAGGCGTTCGGGGCGGCCTTGAGGAGGAGGGCGGCCTGGCGCTCGACGGCCGCGTCCAGCCGGTCCGCGGGGACGAGCTCGTGCAGCAGGCCGATGCGGAGGGCCTCGGCGGCGTCGAAGACCTCGGCCGTGGCGAAGTAGCGCCGTGCGTTGCGGGCACCGATGGCGGCGATGACGTAGGGCGAGATCACCGCCGGCAGCAGGCCCAGGCGGCTTTCGGTGAGCCCGAACTTCGCTTCCGGAACGCCGATGGCGATGTCGCAGCACGCCACCAGTCCGACGCCCCCGCCGAAGGCGGCCCCGTGGACGCGCGCGATGGTGGGCCGGGGCAGCTGGTCGAGGGTGCGCATCAGGGTCGCGAGGCGCAGCGAATCCTCCCGGTTCGCCTCCTCGCTGGCGGCGGCCATGCCGCGCATCCAGTTCAGGTCGGCGCCGGCCGAGAACGAGGCGCCGTTCCCCTCCAGCACCAGCACGCGCACCGACGGGTCGCGCCCCAGCTCTTCGAGCGCGGCGGTCAGGTCCGCGACCAGGGCGTCGTCGAAGGCGTTGTGCACCGCCGGCCGGTCGAGGCACAGGCGCGCGACCGCGCCCTGGCGGGTGAGGGTCAGGCTGGGCATGGAAGCTCGCTCCCGCGGGAAAGCCCAGATGATAGGGCCTAGTGGCGGGAGCGGGAGTTCGGGCGCTTGGGCATGCGCCGCATGTCGTTGGTGGGCGTCAGTTCGACCGCGAGCGTGAACGTGCGCGCGTCGCCGGGATGGATGGCGCCGACGCCGACCACCTGGTGGGAGACCTCGTTGCCCTCGTCGTCGCGGATGGTGAGCACGACCGAGTACTCCCACGCGCCGCCTTCGGCGGGGTGGCGGATCTCGCCCTCGACCTGCAGCGCACGCGTGACCTCCACCGCCTGCGCCTTGTCGTCGAAGCGCAGGTAGTGGCGGCACGACGGGCACACCGTCGCGCTCTCGAGGATCACCGTCTTGCAGTGCGGGCAGGTGCGGGTGGCACCTGCCGCGCCGGGGCGGGCGCTCACGCGACGACGTCGAGGCCGGCCTTGTCCTTGTCCCTGGGCTTGTCGTCCTTGCCCTTGCCCTGCGGGGCGTCGCCGTCCCAGCCGCATTCGACGTGGCCGCGGATGCGCGAGCCCGAGGCGACGGTCAGGGTGCCGGCCTTGACGTCGCCGACCAGCACCGCGGAGGGCTGCAGTTCGACGCGCTCGGCGGACTCGATGTTGCCCTCGAGCTCGCCGGCCACGGTCACGCGCTTGGCGCGGACGCCGCCGTTGAGGCGGGCGCCGCCGTCGATCGTGAGGTCGCCCTCGACGTTGACGTCGCCCTTGAACCTGCCGGCGATGCGGACGTGGCCGCTGCCGGAGATCTTGCCCTCGATGGTGAGGTCGGAGGCGATCACCGACTCGCGCGCCTGCGGTGCCTGCGCCTGCGCCGGGCGGCTGGCCGTCTGGAACGGAGCCTCGGCGGGCTCGAACGCGGCGGCGGCGGGGGTCGGCTCGCGCGCCGGCGGCGCAGGATCCTTGCCGAAGGGCAGGGACGAGTCTTTCTTGGCGGAGCCTTGCGGGAAGATGGCCATGGGGCGGTACGTCCTCGGTGCAGTCGGGGGAATGGGGGCTTCCGACATTAGCACGCGACCGCCTTCACACGCCTGTGACGCGGCTCACCAAATCCGAGTCCCGGCAAGGACTTGCGCCCGGGCCAACGGGATCAGGAGGCGGTCGCCGCGCGGCTACATCCGGAAGACGCCGAAGCGCGCGGGCTCCACCGGGGCGTTCAACGACGCCGACACCGCCAGGCCCAGGACCCGCCGCGTGTCGGCAGGGTCGATGATGCCGTCGTCCCACAGCCGCGCCGTGGCGTACCACGGGCTGCCCTGGCGTTCGTACTGTTCGCGGATCGGCGCCTTGAACGCCTCTTCCTCCTCCGCGCTCCACTCGCCGCCGCGGGCCTCGATGCCGTCGCGCCGCACCGTGGCCAGCACGCTGGCCGCCTGCTCGCCGCCCATCACGCTGATGCGCGCGTTGGGCCACATCCACAGGAAGCGGGCGCCGTAGGC
>LSQX01217293.1_pt1 | contig 25900 bp, 29 predicted proteins | sample 654561 | NCBI WGS metagenome assembly LSQX01 (sample SAMN04489861, study PRJNA283612) | anaerobic digester metagenome | isolation source: 4 biogas reactors fed with cattle manure at either 37C or 55C with and... | place: Denmark: Kongens Lyngby | collected 2014 | reverse complement strand
GCTGAGGTCATTGATAGAGCCGGTTGGATGCACACTGGCGATTTGGCAGTTATGGACGAAGACGGTTATTGCAATATCGTCGGTCGCATCAAAGACTTGGTGATTCGTGGTGGTGAGAACCTTTTCCCACGAGAAATTGAGGATTTCTTATACAAGCATCCGGCTATTTTAGATGTGCAGGTGGTCGGCGTGCCGGATGATATTTATGGTGAGGAGCTATGCGCTTGGATTATGCTCAAAGATGGCGCTACGTTATCTGAAGATGAGGTGCGCGAGTATTGTGCTGGTCAGATTTCTCGTCAAAAAATACCGCGCTATATCCGCTTTGCAACCGAGTTTCCAATGACCGCTAGCGGTAAAATACAGAAGTTTAAAATTCGTGAGATGATGATTGAGGAATTAGAGGCTGCTAAGGTGGCCAAGATATCGTCAGTTTAAGCTACTTCTAGAGGCGTAAGGGTAGCGTCGAATTTCCGCTTACACTTATTGTTAGAGGGACAGTTTATACTGCCCCATACTTTACACCCTCCAGGGTCAACGTACCTCTCAGAAAAGGATTAACATGACAATTAAAGCTTATGGTGCTCATGCGGGCGACCTTCCTCTTGAAGCCATGAACATCACTAGACGTGCGCCGGGACCACATGATGTGCAGATTGCCATTGCTTACTGTGGTCTTTGTCACTCTGATATTCACCAAGTAAGAGCAGAGTGGGAGGGTACGATATTTCCCTGTGTGCCGGGTCATGAGATCGTTGGTCGCGTGACAGCGGTTGGTGCTGAGGTTTCCAGTCATGCGGTGGGTGATTTGGTCGGCGTAGGTTGTATGGTCGATAGTTGTCAGCACTGCGAAGAATGTGACCAAGGCCTGGAAAATTACTGTGATGACATGGTTGGTACCTACAATGGCACCACAGAGGATGCACCCGGCCATACCCTGGGAGGCTACTCTCAAGAGATCGTGGTGCATGAGCGCTTTGTGCTTCATATTCGTCATCCTGAAGAGCAGTTGGCTGCGGTGGCGCCATTGCTGTGCGCCGGCATTACAACTTGGTCACCATTACGGCACTGGAATGTTGGTCCGGGTCAAATGATCGGTGTGGTTGGTATTGGTGGTCTAGGGCATATGGCAATTAAACTTGCCCATGCACTGGGTGCACAGGTTGTAGCTTTTACTACGTCGGATGCCAAGCGCAAAGCAGCTAAAGCATTGGGCGCTGATGAAGTCGTGGTGTCACGCAATGAAGATGAGATGCTAGCCTATACTAATCGTCTTGATTTCATCTTAAATACGGTGGCTGCACCACATGATTTAGATCCTTATTTGAAACTTCTCAAGCGTGATGGCACCATGACCTTAGTTGGTGCACCGGCCACGCCACATCCTTCTCCTACCGTCGACATCCTAATTGCCAAGCGACGCAGCTTAGCTGCTTCTTTGATTGGTGGTATTAAAGAAACTCAGGAACTGCTGGATTTTTGCGCCGAGCACGGTATTGTGGCAGATATTGAGATGATTAAAGCCGATGAAGTTAATGCAGCTTATGAGCGGATGATGAAGGGTGATGTGAAATATCGCTTTGTCATGGATATCTCAACACTGTAAGTAGGGCTTATAAAATAATGCGGGTCCGCCGCCAGGTTTTTTTAAACAGTGGTGACGGACTTTTTTACTACTTTTATTAATAGCCTTAGTTAGGGTGTGATTTCCGCTGTAGGCTCAGTGTTCTCTTCGCTTTGCGGTGTAACAAGTCATGGCTTGCACAGTGATAGGAGATCGAGAAAGTGTGGCAGAAGGTTTGCGTCAACTGATCGTAGAAACTGGTGCTGATGAGTTGATGATTGATAGCCGTATTTACGATCCGGAAGCGCGAATACATTCGCATAACTACACGACGCAGGCCATGGGTGATATGCTCACTCAACCAGCCATGATTTAACGGGTTAACAGCCAGTTATAGTCATCTCTAAGTATCGATTGTTTTTGACCTGATAGGAATAAATCCCATGACGAAGATGTCTGTTAAACAGTCTTTTTACATCTCGATTTTTCTTGTTCTGACGGGTGTTTGTGCGGCATTACATATTTGGAAACTACCTCCTGCGCTGCCTTCTTTGCAGAGTGAGCTTGCTATTGATTTGGTGGAATCGGGTTTTTTGCTTTCTACCGTGCAGATTGGAGGCATGACCTTAGGGTTGGCTGTAGGCTTGTTTGCAGAACGTATCGGTCTACGTCGTTGTATTTTAATTGGTCTGAGTGTTTTAACTCTAAGCTCTGCAGGGGCCACACTATTTGACACTAAATTGATGATTTTACTATTTAGGGCTCTCGAAGGTTGTGGCTTTTTAATGGTGATTTTGCCGGTACCGGCACTTATAAAGCGTATCGTTCCGCCAGAGGCAGTAAGCCGTATTATGGGTTTTTGGGGTTGCTATATGGGCATAGGTGCGGTCACTATTTTATTAGTTGGTTCGTGGCTGCTTAGTTTTGGCTCTTGGCGTGTCTTATGGGGCATCTTGGCTGTTATTACTCTGCTTGTACTTTGTATTGCTTTCATGGTGCTGCCTCGTGAGCGTTACCTTGCAAGCAATATGAACAGCTCTAATAACCAGCTCGCACCCACTGTTAGCACGATGATACGTACCACGCTGAGTTCTAAAAGAGTATGGATGATGGCCTTGGTTTTTGGGACATATGCTGCGCAGTGGTCCGCTATCGTTGGTTTCTTACCTACTATTTATATTGTGGGGGATATTTCTGGTCCTATGGCCGGGTTTCTGACGGCATTAGTAGCGGGATCGAATATTATCGGAAATTTAGCAGCAGGACGGCTGTTACACAAAGACCTTTCCCCCAAAACGCTATTAACAACAGGTTTTGTTGTCATGATAGTCTGTGCCATTTTTGCGTTTGGTGTGGCTCAAAACATTCTTCTGCAGTTTTTTGCTGTTTTATTATTTTCGGCTGTTGGCGGTTTAATCCCGGCCACCTTGTTTTTTTTAGCAGTTACCTTTTCTCCTAGCTCTCAAACCATAGCCTCAACCGTAGGCTGGATACAGCAATGTTCCTCATTAGGTCAGTTTTTAGGTCCGCCAACAGTAGCGTGGGTGGTTAATCTACTAGGAGGGTGGCAATGGTCATGGGTAGGAACGATGGTCTTTGCTTTACTAGGTTTAGTGATGGTGTGGCAGTTAAAATTAAGTAATGTGGTGAGTAGAGCTCAATAAACATGGTGGTAATACAGAGTTAGCAAATTATTTAATTAATCAGTAGCATAGGAGAGCTTTTAAGGGAGCATAGACTTTGGGCTAGAATCAAGACTAAGACTAAGAAATTGTCTTTCTATCAAAGGACTTGCTAATGGTTAAAACAATTTATTTCGATATGGACGGTGTCTTGGCGGATTGGGTCCATGGCTTTGAAAAACTGTTTCCTCATGTGCCTTATAGTCAATATAATGCGCTGACACGAGAGGAACAAAAGCCCTATCGCAAAAAAATAGATGGTAATGGCTATTTCTATCAACAGCTTCGTCCCTTTACCAAGGTAATAGATGCCTTGGTTGAGCTAAAGAGACTAGGTTATCAAGTTGAAATTCTCAGTTCAGTCGGCAAGATGTTTCCTGATCTGGTGATTCAGCAGAAACAAGCTTGGTTAAAAGAGCATGTTGAAATCGAGCTTGTTGCTAATTTTGTTAACAAAAGTGAGTATAAAGCCCGTTATGCTCATAAAAATGCACTGTTATTAGATGACCGCGCAAGAAGCGTTAATCCTTTTCTAAAGGCCGGCGGTAAGTCGATTATCTTTCATGGCGATCAGGTTAGTGAGCCTCAGCAGCTGATTACTCTGGTTGAACAAAGCTTTGATGAGCAAAAGTGCTTTCAAAAAGACTAAGAAGTTTACATCAATGACGTTATATAATATCCTTATATTAGCTATATCTAAATAATTAATATAACCATAGGTACAGGAGTTATTATGAAAACGCTTCAAGTTGATGTTGCTATTATCGGTGCAGGTACAGCCGGTTTATATGCTTTGCGTGAGGTAAAGCGCGCTAACAAAAGTTTTGTTTTGATTGACAAAGGGCCTCTAGGGACTACATGTGCCCGAGTCGGTTGTATGCCCTCTAAAGTGGCGCTACATGCTGCCGAGCTCTGGTCTATGCGTCAAGAGCAAAAGCACTACGGAATTTCAGGTGTAGAGCAGTTAGAAATTGATCGAGCTGCTGCCTGGGCTAAAGTCCGTGCAATGCGCGATGACTTTGCCGGTGGTGCAGCGGATAATGCCATTAAGTCAGCTGGTGAGCATTTGTTGATGGGTGAAGCTAAGTTTCTTGAGCCGACTGTACTGCAAGTCGAGGGCGAAGACGGCATACAGCGTATTGAAGCTAAAGCGGTGATTATTGCTGTTGGCTCTCGCCCGGTCGTCCCGAGTTTTTTAACTCCTTTTAGCGACTATTTAATTACCACTGATAAGCTTTTTGAATTAGAAAAGTTACCAAAGCGCTTGGGTTTATTAGGCCTGGGAGTCATTGGCTTGGAGATGGGCTTAGCATTGCAACGCTTGGGGGTTAAGGTAGTCGGCGCTGATATGGCAAAGGCGATTGGTGGTATTCGTGATCCGGAAGTCGCAAAGTATGCACTGCAAGCCTTTGCTGATAATTTTCCGATGTTTTTGGGCGAATCGGCAAAGCTAGAAGAAGCTGAGCAGGGCGTACAATTAGTCAGTGGCGATAACAGAGTGACGGTAGACAAGGTGCTTGTCGCTTTAGGGCGTCGTCCGAACATTGATAAGCTCAATCTGGCTGAAGCCGGCTTCAAATTGGATGAGCGCGGTATGCCCGAATTCAATCTTAATACCTTACAAATAGAAGATTATCCTGTGTATTTAGTTGGCGATGCTAATGCCTATCGCACTTTAATGCATGAGGCAGCAGCAGAGGGGGCGATTGTTGGGTTTAATGCGTCTCGCGATTTGCCACAGGCCTTTGAACGTAAGACTTCTCTAGCCATAGCTTTTACGCAGCCAGATATTATTAGTGTAGGAGCCAGTTTTACAGACTTAGATGAAGATGAGACACTCATTGGCGCCGCCTATTCAAAAAACGATGGACGTAGCCGTATCCTTTCTTCCAAAGAAGGTGTTTTACGTATTTATGCTGATAAAAAAGACGGGAGATTGCTAGGCGCAGCCATGGTTGGTGCCAGAGCCGAGCATCTGGGTCAGTATTTAGCACTGGCGATTTCCCAGAAGATGACAGCGCATGAGCTTTTAGCAGCACCTTTTTATCATCCGGTAGTTGAAGAGATGATTCAAAGTGCTCTACAGGATATTGCGCGTAAAATGCCAGAGAGTCCTTATCCCTTTGGCTTAACAGTAATGAATTAATCAGATGAGATGTTTAGAGTATTTAACTCAAGCTATCGTATTATTTGATAATAGTAATTATTATCACTGTTGAATATTGTTAGAATAGTGTTTTGCTTTTAACTTGCGGATACTAACCTCGTTGCGACAGGAAAAAATTTAATTAATGAAAAATAATAATCATAGCGAATCGGCGCCCTTATCAAAGATTAAGCGGCCCATTGGGCTCAGGCATAGTGTTAAGTTGTGGGTTGGGTTGCTGATTTATGCTGCAGTTATTGTGTTGATTTCTCAGCAACTGTGGGATTATATGAATGAACATCCAGTGGTGTTAAAAGCGCTGATTGGCGGTTCAATCGCTGCATTAGCTACCGCTATTGGTACTACGCCTGTATTATTCTCACAGACCTTATCACAACGTACCCAAGATACGCTTTATGGTTTTGGTGCCGGAGTTATGTTGGCGGCTTGTGCATTCTCTTTGATTATCCCGGGGATTGATGCTGCTCAATCAATGGGTGTTTTAGGAGGTGGTCCATGGGCTGCGAGCGGTGTCATTGGCTCCTCCATGCTGATTGGCGCAAGCGTACTAATGCTGTTGGACCATATTTTGCCTCATGAGCACTTTATTAAAGGTCGTGAGGGTCCCGACGATGCGGGTCGTCTACGCCGCACATGGTTATTTGTTTTTGCTATTGTTTTGCATAATATCCCCGAGGGCTTGTCCATCGGTGTGGCCTATGGTGTACCGGGTGAGGTGTCAGGTAATGCCCTAGCTGTGGGTATTGCCATTCAGGATATTCCTGAGGGTTTGGTGGTTGCTGTAGCTTTATTGGCGGCCGGTTATAATCGCTGGTTTGCCGTATTGATTGGTGTTTTGAGTGGATTAATTGAGCCTATTGCTGCGGTTATTGGGGCTATTGCCGTTGTCGTCTCAGCCAATTTATTGCCTTGGGGTCTAGGCTTCGCGGCAGGCGCGATGCTCTTTGTGGTGAGCCATGAGATTATCCCTGAGTCGCATCGCAAAGGCCATGAGCGTTGGGCTACCGGTGGCTTGATGTTGGGCTTTGTTTTAATGATGATGCTGGATACTGCGCTTGGTTAACTCGCCTGTGTAGGCGCGATTTAGTAAGCAGAAAAGATAAGAGGTTAAAAAGTCTAAATCAACTTTTTAACCTCTTTTGTTTTACAAGGAGCCAGGTGCTAATTAAGCAACCGCTTCTTCGTAACGACGGTTAACTTCAGCCCAATTAATCACGTTGAAGAAGGCGCCGATGTACTCAGGACGACGGTTTTGGAACTTCAAGTAGTAAGCGTGCTCCCAAACGTCAAGACCCAAGATAGGCGTATTGCCGGTCATGAGTGGACTGTCTTGGTTACCGGTGCTTTCAACAACAAGCTTTTTCTCTGGGGTAACGCTTAACCAGGCCCAGCCGCTACCAAAGCGAGAAACTGCAGCTTTAGTAAAGGCATCTTTGAATGCATCAAAACCGCCTAAATCTGCGTCAATCGCTTCAGCTACTTTGCCTGTAGGGTTGCCACCGCCATCAGGTGACATTACGAGCCAGAATAAACTGTGGTTAGCGTGGCCACCAGCGTTGTTTTGAACGAATTGGCGAATATTTTCAGGTACCTTGTCGAGGTTAGATACTAATTCTTCAATAGCAGGAAAATCTAAACCGGCTTCTTGAAGTGCATTGTTTGTGTTGGTAATGTAGGTTTGGTGATGCTTAGTATGGTGAATTTCCATAGTTTGAGCATCTAGATGTGGTTCTAATGCATCGTAAGCATAAGGTAGAGCAGGTAGTGTATAAGACATGAGATCTCCTTTAGGTTGGCTAATAGCCAGTTGAATGACTTGCGGTATAGATTAACACTAAATCGTACTGTACCACTCTCAATATATATTAATAATAATCATAACTATTTGAGCTTAGATTGACAAGATTGAACACATAGTTAAAAGGGACAAAACTCAAACGCCAGCTAGAGTCAATGTTCGGGCAGTAATAACTGTCATGTTAGACTAAAAGCTTATTCATTATTCATTGTATTTAATATTATTGGTTCTTTTGTTATGACTGATGTTGAGCAAATGCTAGCGCAAGTTGCTGAGTCCTATAACACTATGCCTTATGAATCCCATGCCTTTAAATGGTGTTCGCCAGCTTATATCCGTGCAGCAGCTTATTTGTATGGAGTGGATTTGCCGGCTGTACAGTATGCTAGAGTGTTGGAAATAGGCTGTGCAGCAGGTGGGAATAGCTTACCCTTTGCTTTTATGTATCCTGATGCGGATATAGTGGCGATTGATATTGCTGAAGCACAAATTGCAGAAGGTCAGCGTATCGTAAAGCAAGCACAGCTTAAAAATATTTCTTTAAAAAACATGAGTATGACTGAGTTGCCGAATGATTTAGAGCCTTTTGATTATGTCATTGCTCATGGTGTGCTTAGTTGGATTCCCAAGCAAACTCAAACACAGATTTTTAGGGTTGTTGAACAAAGTTTAGGCAGCAATGGTGGAGCCTATATTAGTTTCAATACTTATCCGGGCTGGCGTGCTCGAGAGAGTTTGCGTGATTTGATGCTATGGCATAGCCGTGGTATTGAAGATCTACAAGACAAAGTAGATAGGGCACGCGAAGTTATACCTTTTCTCGCAGAAGGGGTAAGTCCCCATAATTTATTACAAGCGGCTAAAGAATATTTGGCCGCTCAATTGCCGGATTGTGAAAGTCAGGATTATTACCTGGCACATGAATATTTAGAATTACATAACCATCCATTGTATTTAGTGCAAATGACGGCTCTCGCAGAGCAGGCAAATCTACGTTATGTTGGTGATGCACAACCAAAAATTGAATGCCCTGAGTCTTATCAATTGACGGAGAACAAGGAGTTTTTAACACTACAGTCCAGTGCAAAACATGCTATTGCTCAACAGCAATACTTGGATTTTGCTGTTGGTCGGAGTTTTAGAAAAAGTCTTTTAACCTCTAACAGACATTCTCAAGAGGCTTTTAATAAGCCGGATTTTAGTCGTTTGGCTGATTTACTATTTGCAGGCTCATTTGAAGCGTTTGCTACTAAAAAAGAGGGTGTAAAAAAGTATCGGGTCTATGATAAAAATATTAAAGTTAAATGTGCAAAGATCCAGGCTATGTTGGCTCTGCTACATCAAAGTTGGCCGCGGCCTGTCTCAGGTCGTGACTTACTGCGTGTCGCAGAGGGTGCTAAACAAGAGCATGTACGGACAGAAGATGCGTTAAAGCAGTTGTTTATGCTTTTCCCTTTAGAAATGAGTCGAAGCTATGAGGATCTACCTGCTTGTCTGCAGGACCTCTATAGCGGATTAATTCCGGGAGCTGCGACTATCATGGCCGCACGTTATAAAGAAAAGAGCAGTATTGCCGAGTTTAATGCCTGGTATAGCAGTAGTACTGCGAAGGTTAATAAAACTGATCTTTTTGTGGTAGAAACTTTAGAAGCGACTAAGAGTCCTTTGCGTGCGGCAGATACCTTGGAACAGGCGTGGCGACAAAATAGCTATTTACCGAGCTCTATTAAGCTTAGAAAAAAAATCGCAAAAAATCCTGAAAAATATGCGTTACGCTATGTACAACGGGTGATAGATCGCTTACATAAATATGCGATGTATATTTGATGAGTTGATGGAGTACCTGGATTTCGCTAAGTGTTATTATGCAGCTTCGTTTTAATAAAGCCAGGCGTTTTTGTCCAGGTTTATCCAGATTTAACTTAAACAACTGGCGTCACCGACAGGAATCGAACCTGTATCGAGAGCTTCGGAAACTCTAATTCTATCCATTGAACTACGGTGACGAGGATTTATGAGCAGCTATTTTAGCTCATTTATTTATCGAGTCTAGTGAAATAATGTGATTTTCGTATTAGATTTTCTTTTGCCGTCGTATTGTCCTTTCAGCAAAGGGTTTTTCTGATTGGGGCCATATGTCTAAATTCTCTTTAATAAAGAACTAAAAATTTTGTGGATATAGTTATAATGTAGCGATAAGAGAAGGGGGTAGGGTTGCTTTAGATATAAAAAGTGGCCCGTTTCTAGTGCTGTTTTATTTTTTACAATATCAAAGGGAAAATGCATATGAGTTCCAACGGTCAACAAGGGTCTAAGACACCTGGACAAATGCTGAAAATCGGCTCTTCTGTAGTGATTGTGCCGATTGTTGTACTTATCTTTTTAATTAAAATGAATTTAGGTAGTGGCGGTACGGATAGGGCATCCATGGCGCCTGAGATGGTGTTATCTCGTATTGCCCCAGTTGCTTTGTACAATACAGGTGCGCCTTTACCAGAGCCTAAAGATGCAGTGCCTTTAACAGGTGAGCAGGTATATAACCGTCTCTGTATGACCTGTCATGATACAGGCGTAACTGATGCGCCTATTAAAGGCAATGCGGATCTATGGGCCCCACGTATTGCCCAAGGTGCTGATACACTATTTAAACACTCACTAGAGGGCTTTAATGCGATGCCTGCCAAGGGTGGTGACGCGAGCTTATCTGATGAGGAAGTGAAAAATGCAGTAGTCTTTATGGTTAATGCATCTGGCGGTAATATCTCTGTGGGTGAGAGTGGTGGTGATACTGCAGCGCCAACGGAAGAAGCACCAGCAGCGGAAGAAGTCGCTCCTGTCGAAGAAGCTACTCCGGCCCCAGAAGCCGTAGAGGAAACTCCAGTCTCTACTACAGCTGTCGAAGAGGAGGTTGCTGAACTTACAGAAACAGTGGCCGAGGCTGTAGAAGAAGCAACTGAAACTACAGAAGAAGTGACTCAGTTAGAGACTGCACCAACAACAGAGGTAGCCCCTGTTGAGATAGAATCTACTCCAACTGAAATCGAAGTTGAAACCCCTGAGGTAGAAGCCCCTGAAACACCTGAAACGGAAGAAGTCCCATTAAATCAGCAAGAACCGGCACAAGAAAGTAAATAAGCGCTGTTAATTCAAACTAGGGATAAGTCTCAGTAAAGCCGTATTTAATAAATTAAATATAGTCTTCGTGGAGAAATATTAATCAAGCTCAAGAGTCGTGTAGTATTAATTGCTCTTGAGCTTTTTTTGTTAAAGCACATCGTTAAGCAGCAGCCCTATGATGTTGACTTACAAGATTTTTGCAAGTCTTGTTATTGTCGCTTTGCACTGTCGCACGGTTCAGTTAAACTAGTAAGCGAATTGCTTATTTAATTTTTAAGACATCTATTATGTTACAAGACCTTGATCAATTGACCGCACGTGTCGAGTTGTTAGTTCAACTTAGTGAGCGTTTAGTGACTGATCGCGATGAGCTCAATCAGCAGCTAGAAGCGCTTCGTACTCAGTTATCTGACACTCAGAATCAGCTTGCCACTAAGAGTAAAGAGCATCAGAGTTTAACTGCTCAATTAGCTCAAGCAGAACAATCTGCGCTAAATGAACAGCAGCAAATAAAAGCTGAAAATCAGCACTTAAAGCAGCAGTTTGAGTTTAGTCAGTCGGAATTAGACTCTGCAACTAGTGAACTGCAGCAGTTAAGAGTCCGAACGGAGCAATTAAAATCCGGTGTTAGTCAGGCTAAAGAGCGCGTTGCTCATGTTTTGGCTAATATACCTGGCGGCGTTACACAGGGAGAGGCCTAATGGAGCATTTAGAAATTAAAATTTTAGATAAAGAGCTGACTCTTGCTTGTGAGCCTAGCGAAAAAGAAAAGCTTTTGGCTGCGGTTAAGCAGGCAAATGACTTGATGACATTAATTAAGCAATCTGCCGGTAATATGAACAACGAGCGTGTCGCTTTGATGGCGTGCATTCAGTTATCATCTCAATTGCTTTCTTCTGAGTCTACAGAGGGGCCATTCCAGGGTGTGTCATATGGGGACTATAAAAATAAAGTTGATCATATTAATGCCTTGCTAGATGATGGTATTAACCGTTTAAAGTAGTCTTTGATTTATAGCGCCAAGCCGTTTTGATCAAAGATTTTTTCTTTAAAAATCGAGCATAAAGTGCTATACTTAATCAAACAAAGCAGCATTGCTTTAAAAGTTTTCCTGCGGTATTCGTGACCTTGGTCTTTCATCTCTTACCGATGCTTATGGCTAAGGTGGTTAGTTCAGGTGCAGGAGTGAACCTCTCTCCGTTAGAGGATCCCAGAGCATCGTTATGAACCGACCGCCAACTTGAACTTTTTGGGTTCGAGATGCCGACCTAGACGGTACTGCGGGTAATCATACATTCTCCTTAAGATGTACCGAAAAATTCCAATACTTATTTATTAAGTATTGGAATTTTTCCATTTCTACCCCTCCCCCCTCGTTTTTTGTGGCTTTGGTGCCATTTGATTTCCTCCCTACTCAAACTCGGTAACGAGTTCAAGATGAGGTTTTCGCTCTTTTAGATAATTTCATATTTCAAGCCTAAGTAATTCTGGGTATTTTAAAATTTCTTGTTTAACCTAAGCTATGCATATACGATTGAGCATTGTAAAGGGCAAGATGATGGATGAACTTTCGGATATAGATATATTTGATAGCACTCAATTAAAAAACGTCAAGGGTAAGGATGTTGAGTTAACACTGGGTGAGCTAGGTTATGCATATTCTACAACACACAAAGCTCATCTAAAATTAATAAAAAATGTATCAGAAGTTCGACGAAATATGGAGATTTTAATGCGTCAGTAGATGATTTAGAGAATGCACTCTCAGAAAGTTCTGATACTGTAGAAGAAGCTTCTAAGCTAATATTAGCTTCTATAGAAGAGAGGACTAAAAGTGTCTGAGTCTAATGTTCTGGACCTTGAGTCTCATCGAATCAAGCTCTCTGCTTTAATTGATTACACAAAAGAAAGTTTACAAGCATCAAATAATTACACTTCTAGTTATACTAATATCGATACTCAACAATTTCTTGGCCTCTCGGATATGAATAATTACACTGACTACATTGACGCAAAGTTAGAAGCTGCTGAGGCTCGTACAGAGGCTCGAGTGGTTCGTATTGAGTCAATGGTCGAGAGCTTTGTTAGAAGCAATGATGATTTCAAACAAGAAATTCGCAAAGAAAACAAAAGCACTCGCGCGACAGTGATTGTCGTGAGTGTCAGCTCGGTTATTGCTATTGTCATTGGAATCGCTGCTTTTAACGCAACACTAACTTCCAATATGATTGCTTCTTACTCACAAGGACAAACGACTAAAGATAATATCAGTTACGAGGTGTCAAAACAAAATCAAGAGTTAAACGATAAGCTAGATAAACTTATAGAAAGTCTCGGCCTTTAATAATTTCTATCAGGAGTCCCCACCATGAATAATTTACAAGACAATACTTGGCATCAGCGTTTTAGTGGCAGCGAGTATTATTATGGCGAGGAGGCCAATGACTTTTTAAAGGCTGCTAGTACACATATTCCTCCAGATAGTTCGGTTATCTCTTTAGGTGAGGGCGAAGGTCGTAACTCAGTCTTTTTGGCCGAGCAGGGCTATCAAGTGACCGCTGTTGATATTGCTTTATCGGGTCTCAAAAAGACCACAGAATTAGCTGCTAAGCGTGGTGTCGAGGTAGCGACTATACACGCTGATTTAGGCGCTTATGAGCTATCTAAAGGGGCGTGGGGTGCAGCGGTTAATGTTTTTTGTCATATGCCAAAAGCCAATCGCACACACTTGCATCAGCAAATCAAAAAGGGCTTGCAGTCGGGTGGTGTTTTTATTTGTGAGTGCTACAGTACGGATCAATTAGGCTTTGGTACCGGTGGTCCCAAAGACATCAATTTGCTCTACACGGTAGAGGAGTTGCAGCAGGATTTTGCCGAACTGGAAATTCTCCACTTGGCCAAGGTCGAGCGTGAGATTCATGAGGGGCAAGGCCATACCGGTATGGCGTCAGTAGTTCAGTTAATCGCTCGCAAACCATAACCTCCGATTACAATTCATCATCGAACTAATTGCTTCTTAACTCACTCTAAGAATAACTATTTCAAAAAAGGAGGAGTTATGAAGCTATTACGACAGATTGTTTTATTGCCGCTCTTATTCACCGGCAGTTTAGCCTTTGCTCAAACTGATAGCGAAATACAACGTTTTCTACAACTCGCACCGGAGTCTTTTGTAAGTGTTGGCGCTGAGGCTTATCGTGAGATTCGGGAGGATAGGGCAAATGTCACCTTGACTAAGCAGTTGGATGGCGATGATCAGCGCACGCTCATGCGTGAGATCAATCTTGCCATGCGTAATGTCGTTGAGCTCGGCAAAGGCAATACGGAGCTAGAACTGGAAACTGGTAATTACGCCATCCGCCGCAATGTTCACTACATAAAAGATTCAAAAGAAATAGATAAAATCACCTATACTGCGACCGGTCAGGTAATTGTTCGTTCAAAAAACTTTGATGAATTGCTGAGTTTCGTTGAAGCAGCACATGATGATATGTTGGTAGGCAGTATCAGTTTTGATTTGTCGACTGGCTTACGCCGCGCGGTAGAGAAGGAAATTCTTGAAGAGGCCCTTGCTTCTTTTCGGTCCAAGGCAGATACTATTGCTCAGGGCTTAGGTTATGACGGCTTTGAGGTTAGAAATATTGAGGTTAAAGACTCGGAGTCAGGCTCAATTATCCGTCCTGTACGTAATGCAACTATGGCACTTAGTGCTTCAGCTGAGTCTGCGGCGTCACCCAGCGCTGCGCCGCCTTTGGAAGGTGGTAAGCAAATCGTCAGGGTATCAGTATCAGGTCAAGTTGTTTTAAAGTGATTTCATTACTTATTGGAGAAATACATGAAAATTCGTCATCTGGCTTTTTTATTACCGGCTCTTTTTGCTACCCAACTGAGTTTTGCTCAACAAAGTAGCGGTTCTATTGCGGCGAGCCGTGCCGAAGATCGACCAGTTATTAATTTATCTGCTGACTCTTACAGGGAGGTACAGCAGGATCGCGTGATTCTTACGCTGTCTAGAGAAGCGCGTGGCACAGAGTCTCAAGCAATAGCAGATGAGGTTAATAAAGCCATTAATGCGGTGATGGAAAGCGGTAAAGCCAATGACACACTTAAGCTTAAAACGGGCAGTTATAATTTCTGGCCACAACAAGACTATGATGAAAAGGGCAAAAAAACAGGCAAAACCACTTATGTCGCTAGAGGTGAGGTGATTGTTACATCAACGGATATGGTTGAAGCGACCCGCTTTGTCGAAGAAGTAAGTGAGCAGATGAACTTGTCTAATATCAATTTTGATCTGACAACTGAGGTGCGTCGTCAGATCGAAAACGAGATTCGTGGTGAGTCGATTCAGTCATTCCAGGAAAAGGCGCGTGCAATATCTCGCGAGTTTGGATTTGATAATTACGATATTAAGTATGTACAGCTAAGAGATTCAACCAGCAATATGTCACCTGTCCCTCGTATGGCGATGGCCAGAGCCGACTCACTGGCTGAGGCCAAGTTTTCCGGTCCTGAATTAGAAGCGGGTAAGGAGCGAGTGACAATTAGTTTGACGGGCGAGATCGCTTTATACTAATCACAAAGACAATGATGCCCAGGATAATCATCGGTAAAGAGAGCCATTGACCCATACTGAGGTTTAAGGCCTGTAAACCTAAATGACCATCCGGCTCACGCCCAAACTCGGCGATAAATCTGCAAATGCCGTAGCCAATTAAGAAGACCGCGCTCACACAACCTGTTGGGCGTGGTTTTTTTGAGTAAAACCATAGTACCACAAAAAGTAAAATGCCTTCTAAAGCCATTTGGTAAAGTTGTGACGGGTGGCGTGGTAGGTGATCAGCCATCGGGAAAATCATGCCCCAGTTGCCATTGGTTGGGCGACCCCAGAGTTCACCATTCATAAAGTTACCCCAGCGACCGACTGCAAGACCAAGCGGGATAAGTGGTGCGACAAAATCACCAATCTCAAAGAAGGTCTTGCCCTCTTTGCGAGCAAAAAACAGCATTGCCAGCAGCACGCCGACTAAGCCGCCGTGGAAGGCCATGCCGCCATCCCAGACCGCGAAAATCTCTAAGGGGTGGTGCAGGTAGTAACTGAACTGATAAAACAGCACATAGCCCAAGCGGCCGCCCAGTACCACACCGACAATACCGTAGAATAATAAATCCTCGAAGCGCTTTAGGCTAATATCAAAATAACCTTGCTTGATACGATAACGACCTAGTAACCAGGCAATCGCAAAGGCCAGCAAATACATTAGTCCATACCAATGTATTTGTAATGGGCCCAAGGAAATGGCAACGGGATCAAATTGTGGGTGTTGATAAATCATGCTCTACACTTTAGAACGTTATTAATCGGTTTGTGTCTTAGGGTAGTGTACTAGCTAGGAGTTCCTATACCGCTTTATTGAGCGCTTTTTTGCCAGAAAATATCAGTACGCTTAGCTAAACGATTTAATTCACGAGCTAAAACAAAAAAGTAATCGGATAATCTGTTGACTAGTTGTATTGATAAATCGCTAATCGGTTCTTCTGTGTTTAGAGTAACCAAGGCTCTTTCACTGCGACGACTGACGCTACGACAAATATGCGCTTGAGAAGCCTCTTGGGTGCCACCAGGCAGGATGAACTCTCTGAGTGGGGGAAGTTGTTCTAGCATGCTCTCAATGCTCTGTTCGATCTTGGCAACTATGCTCTCACTTAAAGCGTTGTAACCTGGTATTGCTAATTCGCTACCTAGATCAAAGAGCGAATGTTGGATTTTTGATAATAAGGCTAAATGCGCTTCGACTTCAAGGTCGCTAATATGTTGTAATTGGCTAATTAACAAGCCAATGTGACTGTTGAGTTCATCAATTTCACCAATGGCACAAATGCGAGGGTGACTTTTTAATAAACGTTGGCCGTCAGCTAGGCCGGTCGTACCGGCATCACCGGTTTTAGTCACAATAGAGCTTAGTCGATTAGTCATTTTGATCAAAATAAATTGTTAAAGGGTGTAATTTAAAGCTTGGGCTATTATAAACTAAGCCTCCACAGAGTTAGAATACAATTAGGAACAAAAGGAGAGTTTGTGATGAGAAAGTTTTTAGCAGCCGCAGTCATGGGCTTAAGTGTATTGGGTTTAGCTACTGTTAGTTCGGCTCAGGATGAAGCTTCTGCGCGTGGCGAAGTGCGTCGCCTTGACGTGGCTAAGGGGACAATTACGATTAAACACGGCGCGATCACGGATTTAAATTTACCGGCCATGACCTTGGTTTATGAGGCAGACTCTGCGCTATTACAAGGTATTGAGCCTGGTGATCAAGTACGCTTTAAAGTACGACACGAAAATAACACCTATAAAGTAATTGAGCTTAAAAAATAACGCTTAGCTTGTAGCTTTCAGATGTAAAAAGTCGCCATGCTTTCAACAAGAGAGTATGGCGACTGTGTTTTTAGCGTTGCTAGTAGCTCCTGTCTTAGAGTACGTAGCGGGCTAAGTCTTGATCAGCAGCGGTTTCATTTAGCTTTTCATTGACATAAGCAGGATCAATTTTGACGACTGTACCTGCCTGCGCGGAGGTTGCGCTAAAGGATAAGTCCTCAAGCAGCTTTTCCATTACCGTGTGGAGGCGACGAGCACCGATATTTTCGGTTGTTTCATTGACATCAAAAGCGATCTCGGCCAAGCGTCTGATACCGTCTTCGGTAAAGTGTAAATCAACCCCTTCAGTAGCCATTAAAGCCTTGTATTGCTTGGTTAGAGAAGCGTCAGTTTCTGAGAGGATTTGTACAAAATCATCTGTACTGAGAGAATCCAGCTCGACACGAATAGGGAATCGACCTTGAAGCTCAGGGATGAGGTCTGAAGGACGTGATAAGTGAAAGGCACCAGAAGCCACAAAAAGGATGTGGTCAGTCTTGATTATGCCGTACTTGGTGTTGACCGTCGTGCCCTCTACTAAGGGCAGGAGGTCACGTTGTACGCCTTGACGCGAGACGTCAGCACCTTGAGTTTCTTGGCGAGCAGCGATCTTATCGATTTCGTCCAGGAAAACAATACCGTTTTGCTCAGCATTTTGAATGGCGCTATTGCGAATTTCCTCTTCGTTAACGCGTTTAGCGGCTTCTTCGTCGATCAGTAGTTTAAAGGCGTTGCGGACGGTCATTTTTTGAGGTTTTGTGTTGTCGCGCTGGATCCCGGCAAACATCGTGCGCAGCTGTTCGGTCATGTCTTCCATGCCCGGAGGGCCCATGATGTCGAGTGCCTGTGCTGTATTAGCGACAGCGATCTCAATTTCCATGTCATCGATTTGGCCATCACGTAAGCGCTTGCGGAAGTTTTGGCGAGCGGTATTTTCCTCACGAATAGGCTGGTTATGAGCGTCACGAGCCGGTGGGATGATGGCGTCTAAAATACGCTCTTCAGCGGCTTCTTCAGCTTGGCTGCGTACCAGCTTCATCTCTTTCTCACGAGTTTGCTTAACTGACATGTCTACAAGGTCGCGAATAATGGTTTCAACATCGCGTCCGACATAGCCGACTTCAGTAAACTTCGTGGCTTCAACTTTAATAAAAGGTGCATTAGCCAGTTTAGCAAGGCGACGAGCAATTTCAGTTTTACCTACGCCGGTAGGGCCAATCATTAAAATATTTTTTGGGGCGATTTCGTTACGCAAGGGCTGTGGTACTTGCTGACGACGCCAGCGGCTTCTTAGGGCAACCGCAACAGAGCGTTTTGCTTTGTTTTGTCCCACAATGTTTTTATCTAATTCAGAGACGATCTCTTGAGGAGTCATTACACTTTCTGTCATGTTGGTACTCTTTTTGGGAATTCGGTTGAGGGTTAAAGTGTTTCAATCACGTGATTTTGATTGGTGTAAATACATAGATCACCGGCGATTTCTAATGATTTTTTAACGATTTCTGCTGGTGAGTAATCTGTGTGGTGTAGTAGGGCAAGACCTGCAGATTGTGCATAAGCACCACCGGAACCGATGGCTGCAAGGCTATGCTCAGGCTCCAGTACATCACCATTGCCGGTTAGGACCAAGGTGTTATCTTTATCGGCGACGATCAGCATGGCTTCTAGTTTACTTAGCATGCGGTCTGTACGCCAATCACGAGTGAGTTCTACCGCAGCGCGCATCAAGTGGCCTGAGTGTTTCTGCAGTTTGGTTTCAAAGCGCTCAATCAGGGTAAAGGCATCCGCCGTCGCTCCGGCAAAACCGGCGAGTACGGTGTCATTGTGTAGTTTGCGAATTTTGCGGGCAGTACCCTTCATGACAATATTGCCAAGGGTTACTTGGCCGTCGCCACCGATAGCGACTTCATTGCCGCGGCGAACACAAATAATAGTAGTAGCGTGAAATTGTTCCATAATAACGTTCAACTTTTTCTAAAAGGAATGATTGCTATGTGGTGCTGCTGATATGTTTTTCAAGAGTGAAGGGGAGTTAAGTTCAAAAATATCAATAAAAATGCCCGCATCAATCAAATGAAACGGGCAAATAGATACAGCACGCTGTGTTTAAATGAGCGTGTGGGCTTTACTTAGCGGATTAATCACCGAACTGCTTTTGACGCTTCTCACGACGTTCCTGCGCTTCTAAAGAAAGATTTGCAGTGGGGCGGGCTAAGAGACGTGGTAAACCGATGGGTTCACCAGTTTCCTCGCACCAACCATAGTCACCCTCATCAATCGAGCTAAGGGATTGTTGAACCTTTTTGAGTAGCTTGCGCTCACGATCACGGGTGCGTAGTTCTAAAGCATGCTCTTCCTCGATAGTGGCGCGGTCAGCAGGGTCAGGTACGAACTGAGTTTCACGTAGATTGTCAGTCGTTGCGTTGGCATTATCAAGAATTTCCTTCTCTAGGTTTTTTAAGCGGAGCTTGAAAAACGCAAGTTGAAGGTCATTCATATAATCATCTTCAGGCATTGCCAATAACTGATCATCAGTTAATAGTGCAGCTTGTTCTTCTAAGTTTACAGGTGTTTTTTGAGTAGCTTTGGCCATTACGCTAATCTCCCAGCTAATAGTCAATCTTAGTTTAATTTGTTAAACAATTCTTGAGGCCCGCGAGAAAAATTTCTTTTGGAAGCTTTTTACCGATAAAAACTAATTTATTATACGGTTTATCTTTACCCCAAGCTTTGCCTGGTTCGGTACCTAATAACATATGTACGCCTTGGAGTAGCATACGTTGCTTAATACCTTTGATATATAAAATACCTTTGTAGCGGAACATGTCCGGCCCATAAAACTGTACTAAACCGCTTAAAAACTCGTCTAGTTTATAAGGGTCAAAGGGCTGGTCAGAGTTAAATACAAAGGCACCAATCTCATCGTCATGGTGGTGATGGTGGTGGTGTTCGTGTTCGCAATGCTCATCACAATCATGATCGTGGTGATGTCCATGCTCATCGTCAGCTTTTAAGAATTCAGGATCAATCTCTAATGCTGAAGTCAGGTTAAAGCCCTTCATGTCGAGTAATTCATTGAGATCAGCTTCACCGAAGTGAGCGGGACTAATACTTACGCGAGGATTCATATTGACGAGACGTTTGCGTAAAATTTCGTATTCGTCGTCAGTCACTAAATCTTTTTTGGAAACTAGAATGCGATCAGCAAAACCAACTTGTGCTTGTGCTTCAGTTTGGCGGTCCAGAACTTCCATGCCGTGCTTTGCATCAACGATGGTAATGACGCCATCCAAGCGGTAATATTCGGCGACATAATCATCCATAAAGAAGGTCTGGCAGACTGGACCGGGATTAGCCATGCCGGTCGTTTCAATGATGACGCGCTCAAAAGTAATCTCACCCTTTTCGCGCTTGTTACGCAAGTCACTGAGGGTGTTTAATAGGTCGCCACGAACTGTGCAGCAGATGCAGCCATTATTTAACTCAATAATTTGCTCTTCACTTTCTTGTACTAAGAGCTCATTGTCGATACTTTCAGGGCCGAACTCATTTTCGATAACGGCAATGCGCTGACCGTGAAACTCGGTCAACATACGCTTTAATAACGTCGTTTTACCTGCCCCTAAAAAGCCGGTAAGAATGGTTACTGGTACCATACGGTCTGCTTGCTCTGCGGTAACTGCCATTGAAAGCCTTCTTTAGAAGTATAAAAATTAATAAAAGATTACATCATAGCTTTGCAGATATAGCAAATAAAATGCACTATATGTGTATAAAAAATATAAATTTCGGTCATTAAGCTGTCATAAAGAGCTAAAACCTAGGGTTTATACTTGACTGCAATTGGGCTTTATGTGATCACAATAAAGGGTTACTTAATATAACTTAATCATTGGTGTTCGTGCACTTCACACAGGTTGCGCGAATCTCGGTTTGAGCGCTGTTTTGCTTAAAGCCGGTTTGGCTTATTAAAGCTTGCAGCTTGTGACTGACCTCTGGCGCATCTACCTCGGCAACTAAGCCGCACTTAGTGCAAACAATTAATAAATTATGGTCATGACCATGAATATCAAGGTCATTGCACGCAGTCCAGCCATTAAGTGCATCAAGACGGTGAATAAAACCCTCGGTCTCAAGAAACTCCAAAGCGCGATAGACTGTCGCCGGTTTTGAGCTGGGAAAGTCTTTTTGCATTGCTTCGAGGATTTCATAGGCCTTCATACAGCGATCATCGGCAACAATAATCGCAAGCACCTGCTTGCGAATTGGCGTCATGCGCTTGCCGCGCGATTCGCTAATTTCTTCAGCTTGCTGTAGAAACTTTTGAGTAGATAGCACAGGCTTAGTTTGAACCATAATTTCTGAAATTTTTTAAGTTAAGGATTGAAAAGTTACAAACAATGTTATAACATAACAAATCAAGTAGCATCTTTGTATAATACCATTTTATTGTTTCAGTTATTAAGAGTTGATATGAACCGTTCGGAAAGAGTTTTTACTGCCCAGCAAGTCCATGACATCGGTTGTCGCTGCCGTTCGTGCTTGTCTATGTCGGCCCTAAAGCGTGCCGCAGCGGTAACATCGATTTTGTTATTTCTCTGGATAGCAGTTTTTGTGGCGATGGGTTGGAGCCCTGCACAATTTTTCTAATTTCATAAACTGGCACACAGCACTTATGTTTGTTGATAAGTGCTTTTCTTTTAAATTCTGTTTTTTATTTTTAGCTTATAGGGAATTATGAGCGGTGATGTCTTGCGCCTAAAAAATGTGACTTTAGCATGGGGTGATAAAACCATTCTAAGTGATATAAGTGGCAGTTTTAAACAAGGTTCTTTTACTGCCATTGTTGGTCCTAATGGCGCGGGAAAGTCTACATTGATCAAAGCGATTGCCGGTCAATTGCCGATTAAATCAGGTGAGATTACTATCGCTGATGAGTTCAAGCGAGAGTTTTCTTTACTGCCTCAATACACCGAGTTAGATCGAGACTTCCCGATGACCACTTTTGATTTGGTTAGTATGGGCGTTTGGCGAGATTTGGGGCCTTTTAGATCTTTATCCAGTGAGCAGCGTCATCACATTATGCAGGCCATCGTCCAAGTCGGATTAGTTGAACAGGCTCAAGATTTGATTGGTAGTTTATCCGGTGGCCAATTGCAACGCGCCTTTTTTGCCCGTTTATTAGTGCGCGATGCACAAATCATTATTTTAGATGAACCCTTTGCGGCGGTTGATGAGGATACACAGGAGCGATTATTACCCATTTTAAAAACCTGGCATGAGCAGGGACGGACGATTCTCATTGTTTTGCATGATGAGGAGCTGGTCAAGCGTTTGGTGCCTGAGACTCTAGTTATAGGTCGTGGTGTCGTGGCCTGGGGGGCAACTGACGAAGTGTTTACCACGGATAATATGCGTCAAGCCCAACGCTTATGTCGAAGCGTTTATTAGGGGAATGGCTATGTACGAGTTTTTAGTTCAGCCATTTGTTGAATATGCTTTTATGCGACGGGCTTTATTTGGAGCGATTTTCTTATCGTTAATCGTTGCACCATTAGGTATTTTTCTAATTTTAAGACGTCTGAGTTTGGTTGGCGATGCGATGACGCACGCGATTTTGCCGGGGGTGGCCTTGGGCTTTTTCTGGGCCGGTAATTCTATGTTGGCCATGCTGCTCGGTGGTTTGATAAGTGGACTAGTTGTCGCGATGATGGCCGGTTTTATGTCACGTTATACGAGTCTAAAGGAAGACGCGAGTTTTGCGGCCTTTTATCTCATCTCCTTAGGCTTAGGGGTGTTATTGATCTCACTGCGCGGTACTAGTGTGGACTTGATGCATGTGTTATTTGGCTCAATTCTGTCAATGAGTGATGAGTCATTGCTTATTACCATGGTGATTAGTAGTGTTTCTATTTTAGTCTTGGCTTTGATTTATAGGCCCTTGGTTTTGGATTGCTTCGATCCCGTTTTTTTGCGAGTTGAACTTGGTCGGCGTTCGTCTGTTTTTAGTGTTTTTATTATTCTCTTAGTAGTTAATCTAGTAGCGGGCTTTCAAATTCTCGGCACTCTAATGGTGGTAGGGATAGTGATTTTACCGGCAATTACTGCCCGTTTTTTTGGGCGCACTTTGGGTATGCAATTGGTTATCGCTCCCTTGGTTGGTGTTGTTTGTCAATATTTTGGACTGGTTATTTCCTACGCTTATGATTTGCCGGCTTCTGCCGCCATTATTTTATTAAATGGCATTGTTGCTGTATTAGCGATGCTGTTAGGCCCTTATGGTAGTGCTCGGAGGCGCTACCAATCATAAATCCCTCAATAACTATCAACGGAGTAATTATGAAATTATCTCGCTTAGTAACAGCAGTTGCGGCAAGCTCAGTTTTGAGTTTTGCGTCGATTAGTATGGCTCAGGCCGAGCAATTAAAGGTGCTTAGCAGCTTTACGATTATCGGTGACATGGTAAAAAATGTCAGTGGTGATCATGTTGTGGTAGACAATCTCGTCGGTTACGATGTTGATTTACACAGTTTTGAGCCAAGGGCCAGTGATATTAAAAAGCTAAGTAATGATAGTGGAGTAAAGTTATTATTTATTAATGGTATGGAGCTTGAGCCATGGGTTGAGCGGATGAAGCGTGCTGCCGGCTATGAGGGCCAGACCATTGTGGTGAGTGAGGGTGTCAAGGCAATTAAATTTGCTGATATTCATGAGCATGCGCATGATGATGACGACCACGACCACGACCACGACCACGACCACGACCACGACCACGGTCATGGGCATCATCACCATGGCGAATGGGATCCACACGTTTGGCAAAATCCTTTAAATGCGGTTATTTACGTTGAAAATATTCTCAACGCTTTAAAAACAGCCGATCCGACTAATGCCCAAGCTTACGAGACTAATGCGGCTAATTATGTTGTTGAGATAAAAAAACTTGATGAAGAAGCTAAAAAATCTTTTGCTGAATTGACTGAAGAACAGCGCCGCTTTGGGATTAACCATGAAGCTTTTGCCTACTTGGCTGAAGCCTATCACTTAAAGCAGATTCCGGTCAGTGGCATTAGTGGCGCCGAACCATCTGCGGCACAGGTCGCTGCGGTGGTTGAAAAGTTACAAAAAAATAATGTCAGTGCCGTCTTTTTGGAAAATACCGCTAATAATCGCTTAATTGAACAGGTGGCTCGTGATGCAGGTGTTAAAGTAGGTGGCACCCTAGTTGCCGATGCATTGCAAAAAGAAGGTGAGGGTTCGACTTATCTTGGTATGATTAAGAAAAACACTGCTACACTTTTAGAGGCCTTAAAATAATTTTTTTAAGCGTCTTTATTCTTTATTAAAGTAAAGTTATAAAATTCACAGTTGATTTAGGTGTTTTGCCTAAATTGACTGTGAATTTCAATTTTTAGAGGTTTAAACATGACTGCTGAGAAGTTATTCACTGCACAAGAAGTTGCTGATTTTTTACAACAAAACCCTGGTTTTTTCAAAGAGCATGCTGATGTGTTTCAGTCAATGGAGATTGAGGATGCTGATGGTAATGGCACCTTGTCTTTAGCTCAGCGTCAGGTTTTAGATTTACGCAATAAATTAAAAAAGCAGGATTTTCATTTAAAAGAATTATCTCTTTTTGCGATGGAAAATCAAAATATCAGCCAATCTATTTTGCAGTGGTGCGTTTATATGCTTGCCGAGGAGGATTCCTCCGAGTTGCCGCAGCTTTGTTTAGAAAGCTTGGAGCATTGCTTCCCGGGATTAAAGGTGGCAATTAAATTATGGCCTTGCCCTGAGTATGTACCGTCAAGATTTGGCGGTGTGTCACCTGAGTTAAAAGCGCATATTGAAGCGTTAGAACACCCATATTGTGGGCAGGTTTACCCTGAAGAAATCAACGCTTGGTTTGAAAATAAACCCGCTTCCGTGGCTGTTCTGCCATTGGATGACGAGACGAACTCGATTGGTGCTTTAGTTTTTGCTTCCGACGATCCTGAGCATTTCACTGAAGAGATGGGCGTCAGTTTCTTATTAATTATTTCAGCTTTAGCTGGTGCGGCCTTAGGTCGTACGATGTTGTAATTTGTCGAGAGATCTAATGAAAGTAGTATTTGCAGGTACACCGGAATTTGCTCGTTTGGCTTATGCTGCCATTGTTGATGCCGGTTTTGAGGTGCCTTTAGTGATGACTCAACCGGATCGTCCTGCGGGGCGTGGTATGAAGTTAACTCCTAGCGCTGTTAAGCAGGAAGCATTAGAGCGTGGTGCTGAGGTATTGCAACCGATCAGTTTACGCCTGGATGGTAAGTATCCTGAGGACGCAACCGCTGCACGTGCGGCTTTAGAGGCTTTGCAACCGGATGTCATGATCGTGGCAGCCTATGGTCTGATCCTGCCACAATGGACCTTGGATTTGCCAAAGTACGGCTGTTTAAATATTCATGCCAGTTTATTGCCGCGTTGGCGTGGTGCGGCACCAATTCAACGCGCGATTGAGGCGGGTGACGAGTATAGCGGCGTTGGTATTATGCAGATGGAAGCCGGTCTTGATACGGGTCCTGTTTTATTGGAGAAAAAGCTAGAGATCGGTCGTATGAATGCGGCAGAGTTACATGATGCTTTGGCAGCTTTAGGTGCTGAGGCGATTGTTGAGGCCCTAACTAAGTTACAGGCTGATGGCACAGAAGCTTTTGAACCGCAAATACAAGATGCTGATGGTGTGAACTATGCGGAGAAACTCACCAAGGAAGAGGCCATCTTGAATTGGTCAGAGTCAGCTGAGGTCTTGGAGCGCAAGATTCGCGCTTTTACACCAGTGCCGGGCGCCAAGGTGCATTTGGAGGGTTTTGCTGAACCGGTGAAGGTTTTTTCTGCTGAGTTACTTCCTGCTGCGGTATCTGTGGAAGCGACGCCGGGGACTGTGTTAGCACGCACTGCAGAGGGTGTTGATGTGGTTTGCGGTCAAGGTGTCTTGCGCTTAAAAGAACTACAACGAGCCGGTGGTAAACGGCAAACGGCTGAGCAATTTATTCAAGGCTGGCGCGATTGATTTGTTAGCGCGGCAGACTCTGCGGCATGCGTCAATTGACCGCGTACCGCAGAGTCTGATTTAGCGACTTTTACTCATCATCTACCGTATCAGCAAATAAGTCATAAGCAT
>LSQX01314414.1_pt1 | contig 25904 bp, 22 predicted proteins | sample 654561 | NCBI WGS metagenome assembly LSQX01 (sample SAMN04489861, study PRJNA283612) | anaerobic digester metagenome | isolation source: 4 biogas reactors fed with cattle manure at either 37C or 55C with and... | place: Denmark: Kongens Lyngby | collected 2014 | reverse complement strand
GCATGAGCACATCATAGGCAGAACATAGGCTGAATCCTATAAGGAAGCAGTGGGTTAACGTTATCATCCCATGAATTTGCCTATTGATGCGGATAAATATTCAAATATTGAATATATTTACGACTTTATTCCTCTTGAGTATTTCTCACCCACCATAGTTGAAATGAGCCATATATAAGCCTTTTACACGATATAATGAACAGCGTTCGCAATATTTATCGCTTGACATAATAGCCCAATCAAGGCAAGATGCACCGATATTAATAATGTGAATTACAGGAGATAGATATGGATTACTTTTTGACTGAAGACCAGCTTGAAATGCAGGATATAGCCCGCAGGATAGCAACAGAAAAGATGAAGCCTCTGGCTGAACACTATGATAAGGAAGGCATCTTTCCTTGGGATATCGTGGAGATCATGCGCCAGAGTGACCTCTTTGCCATACTCGTGCCGGAAGAATATGACGGCATCAGCGGCAAGGTGATGGACCTCGCCATAGTCACCGAAGAGCTTTGCGCGGTTGACGCAGGCATCACTCTCGCTTTTGGCGCCACCGGCTTGGGCATGTATCCCATCCTCCTCGGCGGCAGCGAAGAGCAAAAGCAGAAATACCTCCCGCAGATCGCCTCCGGTGAACAGCTTGCAGCCTTTGCACTTACGGAAGCCAATGCCGGCAGCGATGCAGGCGCAATCGAGACCACAGCCCGCAAGGATGGAGATTACTACATCCTCAACGGCACCAAACAGTGGATTACAAACGGCGGCGAAGCAGGCATCTACACAGTATTTGCCATGACCGACCGCAGCAAAGGCGCACGCGGAGCATCTTGCTTCATCGTCGAGAAAGACACCCCCGGCTTCAGCTTTGGCAAGAAAGAAGATAAGATGGGCATCCGCGCAAGTGCCACTCGCGAACTCATCTTTGAAGATTGCCGCATCCCTGCAGAGAACCTTGTGGGACGTGAGGGCACGGGCTTCATCACTGCAATGAAAGTCTTTGACAAGTCTCGCCCCATGGTCGGCGCTCAAGCAGTGGGCGTGGCACGTGGCGCTTTCGAAGCTGCAGCCCGCTATTCCAATGAGAGACATCAATTTGGCAAGCCCATCTCCAGCTTCCAGGCTGTGCAATTCATGCTCGCCGATATGGCAACTCAGATTGAAGCTGCCCGCGCACTCGTCTTCCAGACTGCACGCATGATTGACGCCGGTGCAAAACGCTATGCCAAAGAGAGCGCAATGTGCAAATACTATGCCTCAGACGTTGCCATGAAGGTGACCGTTGACGCCGTTCAAATTCTTGGCGGATATGGCTATATGAAGGAATATCCCGTGGAGAAGATGATGCGCGACGCCAAGATTCTCCAGATATATGAAGGAACGAACCAAATCCAGCGCGGGATTGTGGCATCACATCTGCTCAAAGAGTTCTAAAGACCCCGTAGCCGATTGTTAAACGCAATCAAGTGACTATAAAGCCTTGGCAAATATACTCGTTCAAACCTGTTGCGCGCCCTGCCTCATCGCCCCTTACAAGCGGCTGATGGACTCAGGGCACGCAATTTCTGCCTTTTGGTATAATCCCAATATCCACCCCCTTTTAGAATATCAAAAGAGACGTGACACTCTGCGCGACTTTGCCTCTCGCGAAGGTTTTGAACTCATCGAACAGGACGATTATGGCTTGGTGGAGTTTCTCGATCATACCATGGACGATATCTCGGCAAGATGTGAATATTGCTATCACAGCCGCCTCGAGGCAAGTGCAAAGCTCGCTTCCCAACGCGGATTTGATGCTTTCACCACAACGCTTTTGTATAGCCGCTATCAAAAGCACGAGCGCATCATCGAGATAGCTCAGGAGATGTCCACTCTTTACAACATCCCCTTTTTCTATGAAGACTGGCGCACGCTCTGGCAGGAAGGCATCCGCCTATCCAAAGCAGAGGGCATGTATCGTCAGCAATATTGCGGTTGCATATTCAGCGAGGAGGAGCGTTATCGTGAGCAAATACACCGAAACAGAGTTAAATAAAGTTCGCACTTATTCGATTAAGAACCGTCCCAGCATCGTAGATAAATCCTTTTTTGCCCAAAAGGGAGAGGTCGATACCGCCTCTTTCCTGAGCTGCCTGCCTGATATTCTCAGCGCAAAAGAGCTCAAGGAACTCATCGAGCGCCTCAAGGAAGCCAAGGCCAAAGAGAAAAGCATCATCCTCGGCATGGGCGGACACGTGATCAAATGCGGCCTTGCACCGCTGATCATCGAGATGATGGAAGCAGGCTATGTCTCAGCCATCGCGGTAAATGGCTCCGTGATCATCCACGACTTTGAGATCGCTTTCTTTGGCCAGACCTCCGAAGATGTGGGAAGTGCCTTAGCAGACGGCTCTTTCGGCATGGCAGAAGAGACCTCGAGCATGCTCAATAGCTTCATTAAAGAGGGCAGAGATGAGCAACTTGGTCTCGGCGAAGCAGTGGGCAAAAAGATTCTCGAACTCGCGCCAAACAATGAGCTTTCCTTGCTCGCAATGGCATATAAGCACGATATCCCCGTGACGGTTCACGTCGCCATCGGCACGGATATCATCCACCAAAGTCCTCATGCCGATGCCGCAGCGATTGGCGAGTGTTCCCACCGCGATTTCCGCATCCTCTGTCATCAAATCAGCCGCATGAACGATGGCGGCGCATATCTCAACTTTGGCTCAGCGGTGATCCTGCCGGAAGTGTTTCTCAAAGCCCTAACCGTAGCGCGCAACATCTATGGCGAGGTCAATGACTTCACGACCGCCGTTTTTGATATGAACCAACACTATCGCGCTCGTGTGAATGTGGCGCAAAGACCCGTTCTCACCGGCGGCAAAGGCTATTATTTCATAGGCCAACACGAGATTCTCATCCCGCTCTTGATAAAGTCGCTTCTATATAGCTAAATCCTATCTATACGTGATGTTATTTATCACCCAAGATTAAATAATAACAGGCCTAAATTGCACTAATATGAGGGTGATACGCATCCCGAGATAAAAGCATGACAAGAAAAAACTTGCCAAAGCACACGGGATAATAAACTTGGCAGAAATATATTTTAAGTGCTTCACACGGTATTTTGAAAGCCCATAGGAGAGTCAATGCGTTTAGAGACCTTTCCGGGGGGAACTCATCCCCCTGACCAAAAGCATTTTTCGTGCTCTGTGCCGATAACAGAGCTTCCCTCGGCAGAAAAAGTGGTCATCCATCTTTCACAGCACATCGGAGCCCCTTCGACTCCCGTGGTTAAGGTGGGCGATGAAGTCAAAAAAGGACAGCTCATCGCTGAAGCTGCCGGCTTTGTATCCCTCAATCAACATGCTTCAATCAGCGGAAAAATAAGTAAGATAGGCAAGTTTTTGCACCCCACAGGCATCATGAGCGAAGCCATTGAGATCACTTCCGACGGCAAAGACGAGACCATCGACTTTAGCGACGATGAGAACTTCCTTTCTTTAGACCCCGAAATCCTCAAAGAGCGCATCGCAAAGGCCGGTATCTGCGGCATGGGCGGCGCCGGATTTCCCACCCACGTAAAGCTCTCTCCTCCCAAAGAAAAGTCGATTAACACCGTGATCTTAAACGGTGTGGAATGCGAGCCCTATCTCACCTCTGATCATAGACTTATGTTAGAAAAAGCCGAAGAGATCATCGCCGGACTCAAGGTGATCATGAAGACGGTTGGAGCGTGCAGAGGCATCATCGGCATAGAAGAGAACAAGCCCGACGCAATTGATTTGATGCAAAAGCTTTGCGAAAAGGAGAAAGAACTCAGCGTGGTAGCTTTCCGCCTGCAATATCCCCAAGGCGCAGAAAAGCAACTGATCTATGCCGCAACGCGACGCAAAGTCCCCGCCGGCGGTTTGCCCATGGAAGTGGGCGTAGTCGTCCAAAACGTGGGCACAGCATACGCTATTTATGAAGCAGTGAGATACCAGAAACCCCTGATAGACAGAGTTATCAGCGTCACCGGCTCCATGATCAAGACCCCGAAAAACCTAAGAGCTCCCATCGGCACATCCTTTGCTGCTCTCGTTGACTTTTGTGACGGCCTGAATGGCGAACTCGGCAAGGCCATCTCCGGCGGCCCCATGATGGGCTTTGCGCTTCCTTCCTTGGAAGCCACCATGGGCAAGGGCAGCAGCGGACTGGTTCTCCTAAGCCAAAAAGAAGCCCACAGCATCGAAGAGCACACCTGCCTCAGATGCGCTCGCTGTGTGGATTCCTGCCCCATGAATCTCACCCCGCTCAGCATAGTAAACGCCGTGAAATATGACGACGTCAAGATGGCAATCCGCGCCGGACTCGGAGATTGCATCAAGTGTGGCAGTTGCGCTTTCGTATGCCCCGCCCACATCCGCTTGGTTCAATGGATCGACACCGGCAAAATCCGCTATGCTGCAGAACTGAGGAAATAGTATTATGGAAAATCAAAATAGACTTATCGTTTCGCCTGCACCGCACGTCCACGAAGGCACGACCGTAAAGAACGTGATGTGGAACGTGGTTCTTGCGCTGGTGCCCGCACTTATCTTCGCCGTATATTTCTGGGGGATAAGGGCTTTGACGCTCTCTTTGACCGGAGCTATCACCGCCGTTTTAGTCGAGGCACTCATCCAAAAACTGCGTAAAGTTCCCATCACAGTCCACGACGGCTCTGCTTTTCTCACCGGACTCTTGGTTGCTTTCAACATCCATGTCGGCGCACCGCTTTGGCTGCCCATGGTCGGTGCCGTTGTCGCGATCTCCATCGGCAAACAGGTCTTTGGCGGACTGGGCAACAATCCAGTGAACCCCGCCCTGATCGGACGCGCCTTCCTCTTGGCAAGCTGGCCTACTCGTATGACAGCCGGCTGGGTAGCCGTGAGAGGCCATGCCATGAGCGGGATCAACAATTTCAACAAGATCGCCACAAACTTTCAGGGAGTATCCCAAAAAGCCTATGATTTAGTCACCTCGGCAACACCCTTGAAGGTGGCTCAAACCCTACGTGACAGCACCTTTGTGAGCGAGATCAACGCCGAAGCAGGCATGGACCTTGCAGGACGCATCTTCACCGGACTCACTGAGATGGACACCCTGAAGAACCTCTTTTGGGGAAACATCGGCGGTTGCATCGGCGAAGTCTCCGCTTTTGCTCTGCTCCTCGGCGCAGCTTATCTCTTATATAAGAACATCATAGAGTGGCGCATACCGCTATCCTATTTAGGCACGGTATTCATCCTCAGCTTTGCCTTTGGCAGCATCCCCGGCAGCGAACCCTCCCTGATGTTACCCTTCTTCCACATCTTCTCCGGCGGACTCCTGCTCGGCGCATTTTTTATGGCGACGGACTACACCACTACGCCGGTGACGAAGAACGGAAGGATCATCTTCGGCATAGGTTGTGGAGTTTTGACCATCATCATCCGCTTGGTCGGCGGCTATCCTGAAGGCGTGAGCTACAGCATCTTGCTGATGAACGTTTTCACGCCGCTCATCGACATGCTGACCATGCCAAAAGCTTTTGGGAAGGTGAAGAAATGAAATATTACCTCAAACTTGGATTCGTTCTACTCATCTTTTGCGCGGGAGCCAGCGGCATTCTCGCTTATGTAAACAGCCTCACTACTCCGATAATTGCCGCAAGAAAGGCGCAAGACGAGATCAACGCTCGCGAAAAGCTCATCCCCGGTGCCATCTTTGAAGAGCGTGAAAGTGCCGATGGTGATAGCTATTTCATCGCCCTTGATGAAGCTGAGCAAATCTTGGGATTTGTCTTTATCGCCGCCGAAAACGGATATTCGAGCAAGATTCAAACCATGGTGGGAATCGATGCAGAGTTCGACATCATCGGCATTGAGATTCTCGACCAAGGCGAGACCCCTGGCTTGGGCGCAAACTGCTTAAACGAGAGCTTCAGCGCTCAATTTGCTCAGAAAGACGCACTTGGACTCAAGGTGGATAAAGACGATGGCGAGATAGTTGCACTTTCCGGCGCAACCATCACCTCGCGCACCATCGTAAACTCCGTCAGAACTCGCGCAAACAGCCTGAAGGCAGAGCTTGAAACAGGAGGCGAACAATGAACTTTTTCAAGGAATTAACCAGAGGAATCATCAAAGAAAACCCGATCTTTGTGATTGTTTTGGGCATGTGTCCCACCCTGGCGGTGACCACCTCCGTGGAAAACGCTTTGGGCATGGGACTCGCAGCAACCTTTGTGCTGATCTGCTCAAACATCATGATTTCCCTGATCAAAGACATCACTCCAGCCAGCATTCGTATCCCCGTATATATCGTTGTTATCGCAGCGTTTGTATCCATCGTGGATATGATGATGGCGGCATATTTGCCTGCCTTACACAAGAGCCTCGGGCTTTTCATTCCGCTGATTGCGGTGAACTGCATCATCCTCGGCAGAGCAGAAGCTTATGCCAGCAAAAACAACGTTGTGATGAGCATTGCCGATGCCATCGGGATGGGCTTGGGCTTCACTCTCTCGCTGAGTGTCGTCGCCAGCATCCGCGAGATCATCGGCGCAGGAACTTGGCTAAATATGAGAGTGACCCCCGCCAGCTATGACCCGATGTTGATTGCAATTCTTGCTCCGGGCGCATTCATCACCCTCGGCTTTTTGATGGCGATCATGAGCATGATCAAGGAGAAGAAATAAATGGGATACTTAGGTGAAATCTTCGTGATGGCGATGACAGCCATCTTCATTCAAAACTTCGTCCTTTCCCGTTTCCTCGGACTTTGCCCCTACTTGGGCGTTTCCAAAAAGCTGGATTCTGCGCTCGGGATGGGCTTGGCTGTGATCTTCGTGATGACTCTTGCCAGCGCCTTCACATTCTTGATGAATCGATATCTGCTCATGCCTTATAACATGGAATATCTGCAGACAATTGCTTTCATTCTCATCATCGCCGCCCTCGTGCAATTTGTGGAAATGGTTGTTCAGAAAAACGCCCCCGCACTCTATAACGCACTCGGCGTATATCTTCCGCTGATCACCACCAACTGCGCCGTGCTCGGTGTGGCAATCCTCAACACCTCCCTGTTTCGCAGTGATGGAGTCACGCCCTACACCTTTTTGGATAGCACCCTGAACGGCTTTTTCAGCGGAGTGGGCTTCACGGTTGTCCTGCTCGCCATGGCCGGAATTCGCATGCGTTTAGAGAAGTCTGAGCTTCCTAAAAGCATGCGGGGAATGCCGATTGCGCTTATTCTCGCCGGCATAATGGCTCTGGCTTTCTACGGCTTCGTCGGCTTCAAGATCTAAAGGAGAAAAGATGTCATTTATCATTTTGCAAACTGCCTCGCTTTTCACCACGATCGGAATTCCCGTGATCGTGATCGGTTCATTAGGGCTGATCTTTGGCCTCATTTTAGCCATCGCTTCAAAGCTCTTTGAGGTTCAGATAGACCCAAGAGTGGCGGAAATCATCGAAATCTTGCCCGGCGCAAACTGCGGCGCTTGTGGACTCGCCGGATGTGCCGGATATGCCGACCGCATTGTAAATGGTGGAGAAGCACCCAATAAATGTGCTCCCGGCGGAGCTGCCACAGCCGCGATGATTGCAAAGATCATGGGCATGGAAGCCGAAGCAATGGAGCAAAAAGTGGCTGTGATCCATTGCTCCAGCGGCGGCAAAAACAATACCAAATGGAAATATGCCTATGAGGGAGTGGATTCCTGCAAATCGGCGGTGAATATCGCCGGCGGGCCAAACTCCTGCTCTTGGGGTTGCTTGGGACTAAACGACTGTCTCAGAGCCTGCCCTTTTGATGCGATTTCCCTTGATCCAAACGGATTGAGAGTGATTGATTTTGACAAATGCACCGCCTGCGGAATGTGCGTTGCAGCCTGCCCGCGCAAGCTCATCCACCTCGTTCCCATCAATCGCAATGTGTATGTCAAATGCTCGTCAAAAGAACGTGGGCCCGATGCGCGCAGCGTGTGCGGAAGTGCAAAGCCCTGCATAGGTTGCGGAATTTGTGCCAAAAAATGCCCCGTGCAGTGCATCACCGTGGAAAACAACCTTGCCCGCATTGATTACAGCGTTTGCACAAACTGCGGAATTTGCGCCACGGTTTGTCCCACAAAGTCTATTTTAGACCTGCTGGCCGACATGCGCACAAAGGAAGAAGTCAGCTCTGAAGCTTGATTAGGCTGAGCTCCACAAAAGTGATATAATCTTAAAAACAATAGCCGGAACCCTTAATTGACTCCAAAAGGAGCTTGGGTTCCGGCTTTTTTATTTGTCTTTATTTTAGATTAATTTGTATGTATGGCGGTAGTTTAGGCGACTGAGAACCTCGTCCGTGCAACCGCGAGAAAGCGCAAGATAGCTTTTTGCAGCGATCTCTTTGAAATCAGGAGTGAGATAGCCCAGCTTCACCACTATCACATCCATATTCATGTAGTCCAGCCCCAATGCCTCAAACATCGCAACTCCCGTAAAGCCAATATGTTTAGAGGTGATAATGAGTTCAAAACTCTCGGTTTCAAAGAGAATGATTTCCGAAGCAAAAACCCCGAAGTTTTCCACATGACGCACAGCTTTCCCCTTCAAAAGGCAAGGACTGCAATACTCTGTGTCATAGACTCCGCCCACTGAAAGCTCGACTTCTCGGTACATATTATCACGAAGTTTTTTTAGCGCAATCGGGTCATAAATGCCTGCAACTAAGATCTTTTTGCCTTTGCATCTATCTTTTAAATCAGTGGAAAGCAAGCGGATAACAGTGGTATTATCACCGGTTGAACCCGCGGTGGGATTATCTCCCGAATCCGAGACAAAGACGGGCTTAACATCCTCGCCAAGCGCAAGTTCCAATGCTTTCTCTGCCTCATAAGCGGGTGATGAAAAGCCAAACGACTCTTTCCTTGCTTCAAATTCACCGGCGATCTCACGCGCATAGGCATCAGCTTTTGCCTGATTATCCTTGGTCACGACCAGCGCCGTCACGCCGTTCTCTGCTGTATCAGCCCAAGGAAAGCCCAAGAGCAGCGATGCGGCGAGCACATCATCCTCGGTTTCCATCTCTCTTAATCTCGCAATTATCTCGCGCATGGGTGAGCAGTCCGTCTCGCTTTTTTCACCGGCGATGAGGTAGGGGAGCTTCTCAAAACCCACGCTTAGCTTGACTTTCTCTTTGATGAGCTGATCCGCCATTTGCGCCGCCTGATAGCCGGTTTCCCAAGCGTCAATATGCGGTGCAGTCTTAAAACCCACCATGCCCTCAGTGTGAGCCAGCATGCTCTCTGTGATTGTTGCATGCATATCCAAGCCAAGGATGATCGGCACTTCAGGATAGCGCGCCTTGATATCTGCAAGCAAGTCGCTCTCAGCCGAGCCGATGCCTTCAATGCGCATCGAGCCATGTAGCGGCAGGACAAAGACATCCGGCACGCCGCCCTGACTGAGCAGCTCAAAGAATCTATCCTTGAGGCTTTGATAGAGCTTGCGGTCGATCTCGCCATTGGGAACTGCACGCGCAAAGATCAGCGGCAAAATCTTGTAATAATCGCTATGTTCCTCAAAGAAGTCAACCATCCCCTTTGCAAGGAGATAACTCTCTTTCTTGTCGCCGAATTCATCAGCTTCAAAGATATTGAAATCATCGATCCCGGTGATGATGGGATTGAATGTATTAGACTCGTGGAAGAATCCACCTATCGCTACTGTTTTCATGTAAATAGTTCCCTTATTCTCTTTATTTCTTCAAAATCGGTCTTGCGCAGGAGATAGTCGCCCTCGCCGCTCTCCGAGAGGCTTAGTTCAAGATTTTTATATTTCATCATGCCGGCAGTCTTTTGGGAGGCGGAGAAGTGAAGCTCTTGCACACCGGCGGTATTGGCGATGGTTTTCGCATTGTAACCATTGATGCCGGAGCCGGGCATAATGATGATTCTACCCTGCGCCAACTTGTTGAGTTCTGCGATCTTAGGCAGTCCTTGCAGAGCTTTTTGCTTGCCGCCGGATGTGAGAATGCGCGCTGCACCCGTCTTGATCACATCCTCCAAAGCGGAATTCATGTCCCGCACGTAATCAAAGGCACGGTGGAATGTCACAGTCATCGGCGAAGCTGCGTCCACCAAAGCTTTTGTGCGGGCAATATCAATATCTCCCGAAGGCGTAAGTATCCCCAAAACAACAGCTTCTGCGCCCATTTCTTTGGCAAAACGGACCTCTTCGAGCATGGTGGCAAATTCGTGGTCGTCATAACAAAAGTCCCCGCCGCGCGGACGGATGAGAACATGAGTGGTGATGGACAGCCGATTCTTGATCATCCTTAGCAGTCCGGCCGAAGGGCTGAGTCCGCCGAGATCTAACGCGCTGCAAAGCTCGATCCTATCCGCACCCGCTTCAAACGCAACTCGTGCAGATTCAAAGCTTTCCACACATATTTCTAAGATCATGATATCCTCCCGGTACTCTCTTGAAAATAGCTTTTGCGTTAATAACAAGCTGATTTTTGCAAAGCTGAAGGCAGCGCACTTTTTGTCAACTTATCATTTTCGCAAAGAATGAAAGCAAAATATTAAAGCAAAAAAAGCACGATATTTCTCGCACTTTCATCCTCATCATGCGCTATAACTCCCTATATATCAAACCTCTACCATATATCATCATTTATTTGCTCACCTGCGTATCATTTTTTTCAAGCTCCTAAGTCCTTGCTTCCCTATATGGTTACGCTTATGCTCCGCTTATGATATGGTCATGGTGATGACCACATCATGACCATATCATGACCAGAACCCAGTAAGGAAGCAGTGGAAAAAACACCTTAATTGCTGAAATCTTCTTCGGAAAATATCTCGGCGGTGAAGCTAAAAAGTTTTGCATTTGGCTCTAAATGGCTCCCTGCCGGCAAGCCCGCTTTATGGCAAATCTGTCTGAGAAATTCCTCTTTATTCCAGCCCCAATCGGGTGCAACTTGGGGGAGCAAAAGCCCGCTGCCATAAGGATGTTGCAGATAGAGTCCATCGCGTCCTATCTCGATATCATCGGTATCGACAAGCTCTTTCATGAGGCTAAGAATTGAGATTTCAATGCTGATATCGTCCAATTCATGCTTTCCGAGCGAAGCGAAGCGCGGGTCTTCAAAAGCGGCGGCGAGAGCCATGTCGTGAATGCTGTCTAAGATGTTCTTATATGGGCGGATATAGCCGATGCAGCCGCGGAGATTCCCTCTCTTTTGCAGGGTGACGAAGATCCCTCTATGTTCAGAAAAGGCCTCGTCCTCCGGCGTGAGATAGCTCTCACCGGTGAGTTTCTTTCGGATCACATTGCGCGCATAGCTGAGGAGTTCCCGTTTTTGCTTTTCATCAAACATGATTTTCTCCTTCAGTTCAGATCAAGATTCTTGCCGAAACATAGCCGACAACTTGCTCTTTCATGCCGCTGGTCTCTCCGGAATTGGTATAGCAAATCAACTCGCTTTTTGCTGTGTTATAATGCTTTGCGAGCTCGATCAGTGCCATGATACAGCCAATCCCGCAGGCTTCCAGTTTGCCTTTTTTCATCTCGCTCCACATCCCTTCGGCGTCAAGTTTGAGGATATAATCGATGAGATGAGCGTCCAAATCCCGCGCGGTTTGCATGTCGTAATAGTGCGAGAGGTCTGTGGAAATCATCACCAAAATCTTGCGTGCGGACTTGTAAACGGCCTCATATAACGCTCCCGCAAGCCTTTGTGAGACGGCGGGGCTTTGCCTTCCCATCATCACGGGGCAGATTTGTGCATTGGGGAAAAAGTAGCGGATGAGCGGGAGTTGTACTTCAAGGGAATGCTCCAAGGCGTGGTAATCGCGCTCAATGTTCTGATCTGCGTAAGGCAGAAGGTTTTGAAAGGTCTTTTCGTCTCGCATGATATTGCCTAACGGAGTCTCATATTCATCAAAAGGGGAGAGGCTAAAATCGAAGTGATTGCCTTGGTGGGAGGGGTGGACGACGATGATTCCATCCCAGTTTTCGTGGCGGACGGATGCCATGCCGAGCGCGGCACATTTGCCGGAATAGACGTATCCGGCATGAGGCACGATGAGCCCTAAGTTCCTTCCTTTTTCGGGTATTCTGCCGCCGTCTGCCAGCCAAGAATCAACTTGCTCGGTGATTTGTTGCGCAAATCTGGGGTAGAAAGTTCCGGCGTGGGCCATTTTGCGAATCATCTTTGTCCTCCTAAATCTTTTCTGTTTACCATGATGAAGTGGCTTCCTTGGTTTTCGTCTAAATGTGAGCTCACATCCGTTTCATCTTCGTGGATGACGATGGTGGTGATCACGGCGATCTTTAGCTCGGGAAAGTGGTTTTTTAGCGCGGTGACGGTGCCGAGATAGCCGCGCGAGTGGAAGTCGCCATTATAGTGCACAATAAGGCTTTCGGGGCTCTCTTTATGCGCGTCTGCGATGCTTTCTGCCATGGTTGCGTCTTTGATAACCTGCGCTTGGAAAAATCTCTTTAGCATGTCGCTATCGGGCGAAAATCCCTTGCCCATGTCCATCACCTCAGCGAAGAGCGTTTCATAGGCTTCATCCTCAAAATATGGCGTTTCGGCGATTAATTTGCGCTGTTCGGGCTCTAAATCGTCCACAAAGCTGAGACCTTCGCGCACGGTTTGAGCGGCAAAGAACCTCGGCACATTGGCGGCGACGACCTTTAAGCCCTTTTCTTTGGCGAAGTTAAGCATGGGGAGATAGTCGTCGTAATTGTCCCACACGCGGTCTTGATTGAGGAGTTCGTCTAAGCTGATTTCGCTTTTGAGATAGGCGTCGAGCTTGTCTTGATGGTCTCTTTCCCACATTTCGAAGGAGAGAATCAGGGAATTGTCTGTCTTCCAAAGCCCGGGCAAGATGGCATGCTCTAAAGCGTGAACGGGTTTCGTGCCGTGCATCTCTCCAAAGAAGATCACGTCATAAGCGCTGAGCTGATTTACAAAGCTATCTAAATCAAGCTCTTCCTTGCTCTCGCTGTTGAATATTTTCACCCGAGCGATCAGTGAAGTCGCAAGAAATATGAGCAAAATTAAGATGATCATCTGTTTCATAAATTATGTCTCCATATAGTAGTTAAGTCGGTTTTGAGCTTGGAAGGAGTCTAAGATTTCCTCAAGCTCCTCGCGGCTGGAATCCGGAGCTATGAGCCTGAGCAAGACGCGCTCGGAATACTCTGCCTCAGCTTCTTTGATGTTCAGGCTTTGCAGTCTGTGGCGCAGGCTTTCAAGCAGCGGATATTCGGTTTCGACCATATATGTGAAAAGTTCTTGATATTCGCAGAGTTTTGCTTTTTCGAGGGTCTCGGCGGTGCTTTGGGTGTAGGCATCGATCAGCCCTTTTACGCCTAATTTGATGCCACCATAATAGCGCGTGACGATTGCTAAGACTCCGGATAATTCATTGCGCAAGAGGACGTTGAGGATGGGTTTGCCTGCTGTTCCCGAGGGTTCGCCGGCGTCGGAATAATAGCTGATCTCGCCTTTATAGCCCAGGATGTAGGCATAGCAATTGTGCGTGGCGTCGGCGTAAGTTTGCTGATGTTCTTTTAATATTTCTTGCACTTCGTCCATGCTTTGCACGGGGAAGAGGAAGCCGATGAATTCGCTGCGTTGAATCTTGATTTTGTGCTCGGTTTTGGCGGCGATGCTGTATTTCATCTATTTCACCTTGGGGAGGTCTTTCCAATTTGTGGTATAGCGCGGGCTGAGGAGTTCTCGCTTCATCTCCCAATCGCGCTTGATCCCGCTGCCGGCATAGCGCACAGTGTCTCGTCCCATGCTTTTATTAAGTTTATCGACGGCTCTCATCAAGTCGCTGCGTTCATCGTCTAAATAGTTGCTTTCCAAGAAGCTGAGCGGGGCGTCTTCTTCGGCTGTGATCCCGGCGAGCATGACTCCGGCTTTCTTATATTCAAAGCCGGGAAGCCAGATTTCGCGCAAAAGTTCCAAAGATTGGCTGATGATCTGAGGGGTGTATGCCGTTGGTGGGAAAAGCGTTGCGGTTAGTGAATTATTGTATTGCGGGCCTTGTCGGAAGCGATTTGTTCCCAAAAATACCATTAGTGAGCTTGCCAAGCTGTGTTGTTCGCGCAGTTTTTCCGTGCAGCGCGTGGCATATTCGCAGACGGCTTCTTCCAACTGACTGAGGTCTGTGACGAGGCGGCCAAAGGATTTTGAGGTGACGATGCTCTTTTTGGGCGGGGGGAGTTCTTCGAGATCGATCACGGAAAATCCTCTGAGTTCGAGCACGGTCTTTTCGCCCATAATCGTCATATATTTGCGGATAAAGCTGAGCTCGGCGCGGCTGAATTCGAGGGCGTTTTCTATGCCATATTGCTTGAGAAACTTCTCGTATTGGCGACCGATGCCCCAGATATCGGCAACTTTGACACGCTTTAGTGCTTCTTCGCGGCGAGCTTCATCGAGCAGGGCTAAAACGCCACCGAATCCGGCGTGGCGTTTGGAGTGGTGATTGGCTATTTTTGCCAAAGTTTTGCTTTGGGAGATGCCGATGGAGACGGGGATACCTGTCCAGCGAAAGACCTTCTTTCTTATATCCTTGCCCCATGCTTCCCAATCGCGAACCTGCATGCCGGTGAGTCGCATAAAAGCCTCGTCTATGGAATATTGTTCAAATTCGGGGCTGAATTCTTGCAAAACTTCCATCACTCGCGCGCTCATATCGCCGTAGAGGGAATAATTTGAGGAAAGTAGCACTCCGCCCGCTTTGCGAATCATTGCTTCATATTTGAATCCGGGTGCGCCCATGGGGATGCCGAGTGCCTTGATCTCATTGCTACGCGAGACGATGCAGCCATCGTTGTTGGAAAGAATAGCTACGGGCTTATTTTGCAAACGGGGATTGAACACGCGCTCACATGAGGCGTAGAAATTGTGGCAATCCACGAGTGCGATGATTTCATTGTCCAAGTAGCAGGTTTTTTCCATCTTTTCTCCCTTGCGCCATCTATATCAGGGTGGGAGCTTTTGTCAAGTAAACAGCGGGGGATCCATAGTATTTTGTGGAAAAATAGGGGCAGCACTATGTTTTGAGAATGTGAAGTGGGCTACTTCGTTTGGACAAAAGATTGTATTCTTTAAGTGAGTTATTTCTTATAGATCATGAAGGAAGAAAGGAGGCATATTGCACCTTCCTTCCCTCAAGCTTTCTTTATAATTTCATTGAATCTTCGATATTCATTTTGTTATGCCTTAAAGCTTTTCAACTACTCAAATATAATCAAAATGTAGATGGTTTCATTTTTAGAAACTAACGCTTGTTTTAAGGTAGATGCTTTGACTGGCAACATCATACAAATGATAGACTGTTGGATTTGGATCAATGCTATATGAATAGTGATCTGCTTTGCTTTGAAATCCCAAATTGATTCTTAGTGTTTTACTGATCTGCCATTCTGAGTTGAAATAGTATCCAAAATACCCATCATATAGGGCAAGTGGGATCTCAATGTTGTTGAATCTCAGACCCATGTTGAGCCTGAATCCTGTGTTGAAATTAACGGCATAATCAAGATTTGCAAAGAGATACTCATTATCCCAGTTTTCCGTTTTGGGGTGGTCATATTTGTAATATGTGGCGTCAAATTTAACAGTAGCGTTGGAATTGATTCAGTATAATAGGACTCTCCCATCGACCTAACAACATGGGGATAATTAAATCCCCTGCCGTCATTACGCATCCATCTGTTTGCGATTATACCAATCGTAAATGGTGTTTCTTTTGTTGTTCGCATGTCTTTCCAGGCGAAAAGAGTTGTATTCGCTTATTTGGGGATGTGTTGCAGGAATATTCTGAAAGCTGGACAAGTGATAAAATATACCTGTTGGAACCTATGGCAAAGATACAGGAAAACAACAAAAGGCAGGCGATCCTCGATGGTTTGTCTGGAGGTTTGAAGCTCTGTTCCGGCAGCTACGCCTCCTTCACAGAGCTTCAACCCTCCTCAATAAGAAATGTCTCAAAAGAAAGTGGTTGACTAAAAAACAAATATAAGTAGTATGGGATTATCAGTTAAATCAAATATAGAATGTGCTTAATGAGGGATCAGCACGATGACCTCATAGAACCAAAATCAAGGAGTTGGAATTTACACCAACTTTTGAGACATAACATAAGCAGGTGGAGAAACAAGTGTATTATATTCGCTTGTATCTATAATTCTAAACAACAAAATAGGAGAATACCATGAAAAAGTACTTATTACTATTTTGCATGATCATCATGATACAACTATTATTTTCTGCACTCGTACCTGAAGCTACGATCTTACAGGTAGCTACAAATTGGCTTGAACTACAAACAAATCAAATTCGTACGCCTTTAGGATGTACTCCTTTTCCAGATTCGACAAATCCTAATTATTGGGAAGTAATTTTCAATCGAGGATTTGTAATCGTATCGGCAGATAATAGATGCTTGCCAATATTAGCATTTTGTACTCAGAAATGGCATGGTAGTGATTCAACTCACAAAAATGAAGCAGCTAAAGATTTATTGATGGAATACTCACTTCAAATTGAAGACGCGAAAAACAGCAACCGCAGCAATTCAGAGACACTTCCTGTATGGAATGCAATCATCAACCAAACGATAAGCATTGATGAGCAATGCGATATAGGTCTTGAGTCCCCGCAATGGGGTGGTTCTAACCCATACCCGTACAATAATTATTGTCCTTGGGATAATCATAATTTACATGATTCAGATTACAATGGGAACCCCATAGAACCTGAATATAGACGTAGCGTTGCAGGTTGTGTTGCCACTGCAATTGCCCAAATATGCCATTATTACGAACATTGGAATTATACATTCACCGAGTCGGACAGATACACATCTAATAAGCATGGCTTTAGTTGTGAAATAGACCTTGATGCGTCTTTACACGATTTTCCTGATTTTCCCACATTAAACGCGTATATGGATGATGTTGTTTATAAATATGATAACCATGATGACTTAACAGACAATGATAAAGCAGCACTGAGTTTTGCGTGTGGAATACTGGAACAAACAAGTTACTCCTCGAAAAGTTCTAGCGCGTACTTTTATGGTGATGCATTCAATAAATTGAATATGTACAACCTTAGGGCATGGTGCTCATCTTATTCTAATGAAGCATGGTTAGATTTGATAAAAAAACAACTAAGGTTTGATAGACCTATTGCATATGTCGGTAGGCCTAATAGTAGTGGTGGAGAGGGGCATGCCTATATAATATCTGGATTTCAAACCACTAATGAGAATACGACATTGAATTTGGTGAACTGGGGAAGACCATGGCATTTTTATGAATATTGGAGTTTACAACCCCTTAATCCCGCCAGTCCCTACGGTTATGACCACAGAATGCTCTATGGAATCGCTCCCATAGATGCTTCTATCAATCTAACTATATCATTAGAAGATGGCAGTACTGATTACTCTGAAATCATCCTCAAGATGGAAGGGCATGACGGGATACACGAAGAGTATGAAAGCGATGATGGATTTTTTGATTTTGCACTTCCGTCCGGTACCTATGATTTTTCAATCATTGATAAAGGAAATTATTTTGAAACTGTTCAAATTAACGATGTTATCATCCAAGAGGGTGACAATACTCTTGATCCGATAGATCTTAGAATCAGGCCACGCCTCATCATTGTTCCGGATCACACGCCATCTATACAAGAAGCAATAGACTTAGTGAGAGAAGGTGGTACGGTGATTATTCGGGATGGAAACTACATTGTTTCCGGCTTAAGCTGGGAAGACAAACATATTGAACTACGTGGGCAAACACAGGATGGGGTTGTGCTTACCAATGATCCCGACTTGGGCTTACCTGCAATAATCCTTCGCGGTAATGGTATAAACCATCAAGATATTATATCTCAAATTACATTTTCAAATTGTGATTTGACCGGAGAAAACAGTGGTAACAAGAAGGGGGCGGCCATTGAATTATTATCCGGGGCAACACCGCTTATTAGAAGGTGTACATTTAGTGAGAACCGAGTTGGTAACATTAATAATGATCCTTTGAATGTAGTTTATGGTAAAGGAACTGGCGGGGCAGTATTTATTGGAGAAACAAATGTCCAACAAATAACAGCAATATTTACAGATTGTATCTTTACGGAGAACCTTACGATTGATGGAATTGGCGGAGGTGCGGTATCTTTATACGGTCCTGCTCAATTTATTCAATGTAAATTTACTGATAACAAAACAACTATTGCTACAGGAAACGCAAATCTTACCGATAGAAATGTTGGAGGTGCTATATTCGTTTATCGTGGAATGAGGAGTAGGGGCGATTTTAACATTGATTTTAACGAATGTATCTTCAAAAACAATAGTAGCATAAACGGAGCCGATGATGTATTTGTGGCAAACATGGAAACACTAAACGAATTGCATATTAACCGTTGCACTTTTGCGGCAGATACACCTTTTACCAATATACCCAACCCTGCTATTAAGTTCACATGTGATAGGGCAGGGCACCATGATCCTATGAATACCCATCTGCTTCTGACAGACAACAAATTCTTGTCCAGTCGCAAAGGTGCTGTTTATTTCTGTGATTACAATGGTGAGAACCGCCTAACCTTTACGGGAAATGTGGTTGCTAACAATATGTACGAAGGCTATGGTTTTTATTCTTGGTATCCAGATGGGACTTCACCTGAGAATACTGATTACTTTGTTTTTAATAACAATACTTTCTCAAATATCAATGGCAGCGGATTGGTCTTATACCAAAGTCCTTCTACCATCATCAACAACATCGTTTTTGAGGACTGTAGTGAATTCGGGATTTGCTGGGGAGACCATGATGTAGGTCATCCTGAGCAAATATGCAGAGGATTAACCGTAAACCACAGTTTATTTAGTTATTCATGTTCTCGCTATGATTTTTTGGGTGACTCAAATCACCCGTTAGAAGAGAACTACATAATGATCGTTCATGATATTAATTTAGATGATAATTATCAGCCAATTTGGAATACCGAAATAAAGTCTTTGTGTATTGATAACGGAAATCCGGATACTAATGGCAACGGCGAAACTTGGATTACCGATCCTGATGATCGGGATCTAGATGGAACCCAGAAAGATATCGGTGCCATCCCCTTGTACGATAACCATATTCAATGGACTCATGAACTTACAAATAATAAAGTAAGATATATTTGCATACCTGGTGTAGTAAGCTATCCCGGAAGTGAAGACCAGCAGACTCTGTCTTATGTCTTTGATGATTTTAAAGAAAATAATTTATTTAGTGCAAGAATTCCTCCTCTCGACAAAATTATCTGGATGTACAATGAATATGAGGGTTTTGCAGATACATCGTCTATTCCGGAGCACCTCGTACACAGTCAAATTGGCTATAAAGTGATTCTCACCGACAACGCTCCGGATACGCTCATCCAATACCAAGGGTTTTATCCCGGTTGTCCTCTGAACAGGGGAATGTTTATTCAGAGCCTGAATCGATATACCGCAAAGCATTTCATTCTTCCGCCTGATCCGAACGGCCCTGTGGATGGCAATACGGGCATTCCTTATCGTGAGATTTATCTTGGTTATTACCTGCCGAAAAGCTTGAAACCTTTTGATGCTCTCAGTCCCATCATAGATAATATCACATTGATCCAAGCTGAGGATTGGGCAATGGCCCGGTTACCGGTATTCGATTATGTTCCTGTTCCCGGTGATGAGCCATCTGATGCTTATACTGATACCTGGCTTGGCTGTTTCCCGATTGGAGGAAGAGAAATTAGAATCAATTCAGGTGAAATGGTCGTTGTTCGCTATATTGGGGAAGACCCCGTAGAATTTAAACTTGGTGGAAATAATCCTAATCCTCCCTTTGTTGACCCTTATTACCGGGAGACGGTAAAGCATTTTAAATATGTAGAACAGCCAGACTACGTGCCAATATTCCTCTCTATAGACCTCAACCAGTATGAAGATGGGAATAAACCAGTCGAGGTTGCGGTATTTGTCGATGATAAATGTAAGGGAGCAGCGGTGGTGACGGAAGAGGATGTCCAGTTAAACGCTTATATCACCAATATTGAAGACCCTACCCAAGAACTCAAAAACCTTGAATTCAGGATGTATTTTCCACAGAAGTCCGCTAATGCTCATGTCCTTGATTACTCTGTTCTTAACAATCAATCAGGTCGTTTTGAGAGCAGAAAGGTTGCAGTGTCAGAATGTAAGGAGTTCCTGCAAGTGAAAATAGGGGAAACGGATGAACCCCTCTTGCCGTCAGCAACAAAACTGTTTAATAATTATCCCAACCCATTCAACCCGGAGACAACGATTAGCTTTAACCTTGCAGAACAAGGTTTTGTTACAATTGAAGTGTTCAACATCAGGGGACAAAAAGTCAAGACAGTAGTAAAAGATGCTTTTGTTCCTGGTCACCACTCAGTTGTTTGGGACGGTACTGATAGGAAAGGTAATCCTGTATCTTCAGGAATGTATTTTTATAGGATGAACAGCCAAGACCACTTCTCAACCAAAAAAATGTTGTTATTAAAATAGTAAAATAAGTGTGGGGCGGGAATCCCGCCCCATATTTTACATAAGGAAAAAGAAATGAAATACTACTTTGTTTTGATAATCATGTTGCTGCCTTGCCTCATTTTTGGCATTACACGCACCGTGTCTCTTGATGGCACGCAGGATTACACCAGCATTCAGGCCGCAATAGACGATTCCTATCAATTTGATGTCATTTTGGTATATCCGGGTAGATATGTGGAAAACATCGTTAACAATCGCTATAGTATCAGGATTGAAAGTCTTTACTCTATAGACCCACAAGAGCATTATATCGAAAACACAATTATTGATGGGAATCTCCACACTTGCGTTGAAGTCCGAAATGCCAAAACATTATCTCTCAACGGTTTTACTTTGACTAATAATGAAGGGGGCAATTTCTGTGATAATCCTCGTTTCGCCGGAGGTGGCTTGGATGTGCATGATTCTTCTACGGCGAATGTCTCAAATTGCATTATTCGAGACAGTTTTGCTTTGTCTGGGGGTGGAATTGCAGTTGGAAGTGCATCAAATCTTTCATTGTCAAATGTAAAAATATTTAACAATCAAGCACTGTCTTATGGTGGTGGAGTTTTTTTTACTCAATCTGACAATTTTGTGTTTGATCCTGATGCTTTGTGTTCAATTTACGACAATACTGCTGCCAGAGGAATGGATATCAGCTTTTATTCTTATTATGAAACGCAGTATCACTGTGATATTTACTTACAGCGGGGAAGCGTGGTTTTGTCTGAGCCGGATGGCTATTTTATCGGAGTTCGTGGTTATGCTGTTACCGTAGATATCCAGGAGGGTCATATCCCTCAGATAGATAGCGATCTCTATATCTCTGCAGATGGAAGTGATGCCAACACGGGTCTTACCCCGGAAAGCCCCATGCGCTCTATCGTTTACGCCATGCAAAGGATAGCCGTCAATCCGGCAAATCCACGAACAATTCATTTGGCTGAAGGCGTTTACACAAATATGGGTCAAAGCTTCCCTGCCGGGGTAAAGTCTCACATAAGGATAATTGGAGCGGGACCGGATGCCACGGTGTTGGATTGTGGATTTACCCGTACAGCCTTAGAGGCATGGTATGTAAGCGATCTTGAAATTGCGAATCTGAAGATAATTAACTGCAGGTCCCAATGTACTTGGCCGCTGGGTGTTTATGAAGGCTCAGACATCTATCTTCATGATCTCAAGTTTGAGAATAACCATGGCTTAGGATACAGTGGGATAGTTGTTAGATTTTGTAATAATATCGTAATTGAAAATATCATCGCCGGTTACACCACGTATCATAAAGATTTGTTGGCTGTCAACGGATTTGAATGTGATAATCTCTTGATCAATAATTTCATCTTGGCAAATAACACGATAACACATTGGGAATATAATTTGTTGGGAATGTACTTTACTTCCTGCAATCTCGTTCTTAGGAATTCCATCATTGCAAACAACACCGCTGAGGATGCCTGGCCTTTCTTTTATACCAATATCTATCCCGGTTTCGAAGATTATAATCTGGATATGAGCAATGTCTTAATTATGAATAACTCCATATATAACTTAGGGTGGGTAAACAATCCCATCTATATGCAAAACCGTTTTCAACGCATGCAGATAAACAACTGCACTTTTGCCAATAACACTACCAATGGAACATTGAGCATTATCATGGGTATGGCAGATATCAGCAACCTGATATCCTATAATCCGGAAGCTTATAGGGAAATATATCTCAAAAATCACCTCACTACTATAGATGTCAGCTACGAAATGAGCGTTAGAAACAGCTTGTTTCGCACTGATTCAATATCACACTCTTTGCCGGAATTGATTAACTTTTCTGAAAACATTATGGGCTCTGATCCGTTATTTTTGGGTGAGACAGACACAAGTTTGAGTGTAGAGCAGCCGGAATATTACCAATTAAGTGCCGGTTCGCCCTGCATAAATACGGGCACGGCAGACACAAGCGATTTGAACCTTCCACCAATGGACCTGGCAGGAAACCAGCGTATTTGGGGAGGCAGGATAGATATGGGCTGCTATGAATATGACTCAGAGCCTTATGTTAGCGTAGAAGACTCGGTAATGCCCACCCCAGTAGATAAGTTTCAAATATCTGTCTATCCCAATCCAATATTAAATACCAGCCAAGCTGCAGGAGTGTTTATAGAGTTTGCTTTACCTGTGAAGTCTGCGGAGCACCCGGAAATTGAGATTTTTAACCTCAGGGGGCAAAAGGTGAAAAGCTTCAAGGTTTGCCAGAGCTATGACAGTCTTGTCCACAGTGCAGGGCTATCCGGGGAGATAAAACAAAAGGGTGAGTTTTATTCAAGCGTCTGGAATGGTAAAGATAATAATAACAAGGCACTTGCTTCGGGAGTTTATATCGTCAAAGTAAAAGCTGATCATTTGCTAAGTTCGACAAAAATAACGATTGTTAAATAAATTAATTAATAAAAATACATAATAGGGGCTGCGATTGTGGTTCCCTTTTATTTGGCCCGAATGCTTCTTGCGCCGATGAACTTAAAGAAGTCCTGACGCCTTACCAGCGGGAAGTCAACATGAGACCAAGGGCGTTGCTGGTAACGGCAAGGTCTGATTAAGGAGAAGTGGGAATATGGAACATTGAAGTGGGTTACTTCGTTTGGACAAAAGATTGTATTCTTTAAGTGAGTTTTTTCTTATAAATCATGAAGGAAGAAAGGAGGCATATTGCACCTTCCTTCCCTCAAGCTTTCTTTATAATTTCATTGAATCTTCGATATTCATTTTGTTATGCCTTAAAGCTTTTCAACTACTCAAATATAATCAAAATATAGTTGGTTTCATTTTTAGAAACTAACGCTTGTTTTAAGGTAGATGCTTTGACTGGCAACATCATACAAATGATAGACTGTTGGATTTGTATATGAATAGTGATCTGCTTTGCTTTGAAATCCCAAATTGATTCTTAGTGTTTTACTGATCTGCCATTCTGAGTTGAAATAGTATCCAAAATACCCATCATATAGGGCAAGTGGGATCTCAATGTTGTTGAATCTCAGACCCATGTTGAGCCTGAATCCTGTGTTGAAATTAACGGCATAATCAAGATTTGCAAAGAGATACTCATTATCCCAGTTTTCCGTTTTGGGGTGGTCATATTTGTAATATGTGGCGTCAAATTTAACGGTAGCGTTGGGATTGATGAGAGCTTCCAAAGAGCCGTAAACATAGGTATAATCAACCAATTTTTCCAAGCGATAGACCAGATTCCTTGCGCCTCCAACCCTAATAAATGGAGAGATATTCGACCAGTAGTTACTTCCCAAGCTGAAGAAAGCTTTTTTGTATTCATAGCTAATATCGTTATATGTTTCATCACCATAGCTGGCATCTATACCAAAATATGCCCGGGTGGACAGAATCTTTGACTGGTTACGATATGCCACATACGCTTCTATGCGTTCATTGCCGCTATGATTTGTCACATACTGAGCAGTCACGGAGTTCGAGAAATCTGATACAAATGACTTGGGAAAAATAAGATTATTTGTATAGGTCGCATTATAAGTGTTCCGATCCATCAGGGAGATGTTGCCCATGTCAGCTCGAAATGAGTCATCAATATACTTACTGGATAAATCAAAGGTATGTACGATGTTACTAAAGCTGTATTTCAAAATGCCAGACGTTCCTGAGGAATAATCTGCTGATAGGCTGTCTCTTGCTATGCTGCCACTCACTTCAATGCTGATGTTATTGTTTCCCCAGAATTGACGGGAAAACATAACACTCGCTAATTCATTGTTGTATGCCGCTTGATTATCCATTCTATTGTAGGCATATAGTGAAAGCTGATTTTTCCCAATATTTTGCCTGATGGAAAAGGCGTTGTAAAAATCATCCGTGCCGTTATATAGCTGTTTTTTCTGATCTTTAGCACTGAGTATGATAAGCGAGGTGTTGGGTTGTATGAGAGAATATTTTATGGCAGCCAAAGGCGATATGATGTTTCTGCTATACCAGTATGAATTTGATCCGGTTAGTAAATCAAGGTCTTCCTTAAAAAAGAATCTGTTTTCCTGTAGCCATGGTTTATAAAGCGTGTTATAGATATCATCCTCAGAATCCAAGGGAATATCAGAATAGTCTGGCTGCAAGGTTAACTTGAGACTGCCATTTTGCTGGGGCCGAAACATGAAATCGAGCCCTACATAGTCTTTTACTGGGTAACTCTGGCTATTTAACAAGTCATATTTTGCAGTGTAATAAACTCTTGTATTCATACCATAATCCCTTGCAATTCGTACAGGAACCGTAAGTTGAATTGATTCAGTATAATAGGACTCTCCCATCGACCTAACAACATGGGGATAATTAAATCCTCTGCCGTCATTACGCATCCATCTGTTTGCGATTATACCAATCGTAAATGGTGTTTCTTTTGTTGTTCGCATGTCTTTCCAAGGCATTCTGGCATAGATTGTCCACCTACCTTGACTGATGATAGATTCATATTCATAATCTGAATTCCAATCATAGTTCTGGTTTACACCAAGCCCTATAGTGTAATCCTCTTTGTTCATAAGAGGGTAAAAAACGTAGGTGTAAGCAAAGTTTTGATTGGGGACAGTTATGAGGCGCATCATGATAAAATCTCCACTACCAGGTTGGTCTCTTTTGGTCTCATTACCCATGCTGAATGTAGAATCAATCTCTACAGAACAAATCATATATAGATTCTGTCCATCTGCATAGAATTCAAAATCTGTATTGAGTCTGCAAGGACTAAAATTCTCGTCAACATTGCCCATGATGCCATTTGTAAATATTAGTTTTGTAGATTGAGCTATTTGCTCTTGTATGTTTAGCGAATAGACTCTACATGAAAAAAAACATACCACAATAACCGCTAAGACTAATCCTCTTACTTTCATAGTCGTCTCCTTTTCTATCATATATATTAATTTGAGTTCCAATGAAGTGGATTACTTCGTTTGGACACAGCATTACACTCTTTAAGGTGGTTTTTCTGATATTTCTTGAAAGAAGGAAGGACGATGTCAATGGCAATCTAAATTGGTACACTTTGGCATTTGAATCTGGTACACTTTAAACCACTATTCCAGATGTTTAATTCTAAAGCTGTCACCCAGCATTGTAATTGCATGTGCATGGTGTAACAGTCTGTCTAATATAGCGGTAGCTATCACATTATCGTTAAAAGTAACTCCCCATTCGTTAAAGAGTCTGTTTGACGTGATAACTATAGATTTATATTCATACATATGGCTGACAAACCTAAAGAACAGAT
>LSQX01237957.1_pt1 | contig 25911 bp, 21 predicted proteins | sample 654561 | NCBI WGS metagenome assembly LSQX01 (sample SAMN04489861, study PRJNA283612) | anaerobic digester metagenome | isolation source: 4 biogas reactors fed with cattle manure at either 37C or 55C with and... | place: Denmark: Kongens Lyngby | collected 2014 | reverse complement strand
GCAAAACCTGCCGTTGCAATAACGGTGTGTTGCGATTGCAAGCAATCGCTTCCGTTGTTATAAGCCTCCGGCCAAAAATACATCGCGTTTTTTGGCCTCCGGCCAAAAATACGTATTCATAAACTTTATAATTCAACCCTTCACATAAGGCATGCATTTTTCAAGGAAATGCTTCATGTGCCTTTTCTCGGCGTCAAACCTTTCCTGCGTGATCTCTCCGCGCCCCAGCCGGTCGCACATGGCAAGAAGGGCAATTTCGTGCAGCGGAACATCTTTGACCATGGCCCGGATGTTCGCAAACGGAAGGTTTTTAACCACCATCAGTATCTGCATGTGCCAGCGCACCATTTTGGATACCTTGATAATAAAACTTTCGTCCTGCGTAAAGGCCCTGAGAAATTCTTTTGAAAGCCTTTCTCCAACCTTATCATGATCATAAGAGGTGAGCCTTCCCTTCCTGATCATGGTTGTTGAAGGTTTGCCGATATCATGCAGCAGCGCGGACCACATAAAAACAGCCTTGTCTTCGCTCTGCTCGCGCACAAGGGCGGCATTATCCACCACCAGCAGTGTATGGCACCACACATTTCCTTCGGGATGATGGGTTGGGTTTTGCTCGGTTTGCTTTAGCGCACCAAGCAAGCTGAATGGAAAACCGCTATTGAATAAGCCCTCTTCCTCCATGGCCTTCAAAAACAGGGAAGGTTTTTCATCCTCTGTCAAATGCTGCTCAAAGGCATCAAAGATGTTTTTATCTGCCATCATCATTTATATTTCCTTTACGTCCAGCTTCGCCTTCAAAAGCACTTTATCCCTGGAATCCGGTCCAACCATGATGGTAAAGGTGCCCGGTTCTATAGTTTCGGTGCCATCTTCATTAACAATATAAAGCGCGGAAATATCCAATGGAATAGTCACGGTCACAGTTTCGCCCGCTTTTACGAACACCTTTTGGAAACCCTTCAGCTGCTTTACAGGGGTAACCACCGAGCTGACATCATCTCTGACATACAGCTGAACAACTTCATGCCCATCCATCGAACCGGCATTCTTCAGGTCAATCATCACATCAACTTTTCCCTGAGCCCCGCATTCCGTGCTGGAAAGCCTGAGGTTGGAATACTGCCACTGTGTGTAAGATAATCCGTAACCAAATGGGTACAGCGGCTCGGCGGGCAGATCGATGTATTTGCCACCGTGCCAGCCCGGAAGCTGATTATAATAGACCGGCAGCTGCCCTGAATGGTAGGGGAACGAAATGGATAGCTTTCCACTGGGGTTCGCATTTCCGAAAAGGATATCTGCTGCTGCTTTCCCGCCAAACATACCGGAGTTAAATGTCTCCAGCACGGCGTCGGCATTTTGCTTCACCCAGGGGACGCTCAGGGGTTTTCCGTTAACGAGGATGACTATCAGCGGTTTACCAATCTTTTTTAAAGCTTTTAAGAGATCCAGTTGTGCTCCGGAGAGATCCAGGTTTGCCCTGTCCCTGGTTTCGCCGTTCTGATCCCGGCAGTCCCCGACGACCGCAACGATGGTATCTGCAGTTTTTGCTGTAGAAACCGCACCTGCAATATCCTGATCATTTTCATCCATGATGTCACAGCCCTGATGCCAGTTTACCCTGATTCCCCTTTTTTCACTCTCTTTACGAATGCCGTCCAGCATGGTATATACCGGAATATTGGGAACCGCGTCAGGCTGAGGACGGGGATGCGTGAAAAAAGTCCAGTCCCCGAATTGTGCCTTGATGTCATCGGCATTGGGGCCTATGACGGCTATCTCACGAATATTTCTTCCCAGGGGTAACAGACCGTTTTTGTTCTCCAGCAGCACAATGCTCTCCCGGGTAAGCTGCTCGTTCACCGCCAGATGCTGCTGGCAGGCAAAAACATCGGCCTTTTTCTCATACCTGGTTTTGCCGGGGTTATCAAACAGACCCATGGCAAACTTGATTTTCAGAACTCTGGCCGCTGCTTCATCAATGGTCTTTTCCGCAAGCCTTCCCTGCCTTACAGACCAAAGCAATGCATCATAACTTTGCAGCGTTGACATCAGCATGTCATTCCCGGCTTCAACGGCCATCCTTGAAGCTTCATTGATATCTAAGGCCACAAACTGACCGTCCACAAGGGTGCCGGTATTGTTCCAGTCGGTGACGACAAAACCGTCAAACCCAAGCTCTTTCTTCAGAATGGTGCGCAGGTATTTCCTGCTGATGGTTACCGGGGTGCCGTCTATGGCAAGATAAGCGCTCATAAAGGTGGCACAGCCTGCCTCTGCCGCCTTTTTAAACGGTGGCAGGAAAATCTCCCTTACCTTGCGTTCAGAGAGGGGAGCTTCCTGAGCATCCCGGGCACCCGTACTCTCGCCGTAAGCAAGATAATGCTTCGCACAGGCAAGAATACTGTCGTCATCGCTTAAGGCGTTGCCCTGGTAACCCTTGATAATGGCGGCGGACAGTTCTCCGATCAGATACGGATCCTCCCCGAAGGTTTCGTTGATGCGGCCCCAACGCAAATCCCTGCCAATGCATAATACGGGAGAAAATGTCCAATGCAGGCCGTCAGCGGCCACCTCCCGGCCGGTTACCCTTCCCATTTGCTGTATCAAATCAGGGTTCCACGAGCACGACATACCAAGCTGGGACGGGAAAACCGTGGCCCCATTGTACAAGGAATACCCATGGATCGCGTCGATGCCAAATATCAGTGGAATACCAAGCCGGGTATTCAGCGCCCTGTCCTGCAGTTTTTGCGCATCTTCGCCAAGAACGTGCAGGAAAGATCCCGTAAACCTTTTCTCTACCCACTCCAATGCGTCTTCACGCGTGATTTCACTGTAAGGGATCTGCACCAATTGTCCTACTTTTTCTTCAAGGGTCATTCGGGACAACAGATCTTGTGTTCTTTCTTCGGGGGAAAGCATGGGATTTTTATAGCTGCACGCGACGTCGCGTCCTACCCCGGTATCGTGATGGTGATTCATAAAGGTTCCTCCAAATTCGTGCTGTTTATCAAAACGGTATACCCTCGGCCTTTGGCACCTGTGAAGACTTCGAAAACAGAACCAGTGCCACAAGCGTTAAGACATAAGGGAAGGTTTTCAACAATATGGGCGGAATGGTCATTAATGCAGGAACAGCCTGGGACACGTTGGCGATGGTGCTCGCAAAACCAAAGAAGAAGGATGCACCCAAAACACCCAGCGGCTTCCACTGGCCAAATATCAACGCAGCCAATGCCAAAAAGCCAAGGCCGCTGACGTTTCCGCTGAACTCTCCGGAATAGGTCACCAGAATAATAGCCCCGCCCAATGCGGAATAAGCACCGGAAACCAGCACACCGAAATAACGCATGCGGTAAACATTGATCCCTGCGGAGGCAGCTGCATGGGGATGCTCCCCGCAAGCTCGCAGGCGCAGCCCAAAGGGCGTTTTGTAAAGCAGATACCAGCTTGCCGCAAGAAGTACCAGAACAAGCCATGTGGTAATATAGGTCTGGCGGAATAGTAAGGGCCCCAGTACCGGAATCTTCACCAGACCGGGTATGTCGAAGCGGGGAACGCCAGCGGTAATAAGAATATTCCCGCTGCCTGTAATCGTTCTTGCAAGATATACGGTTAAAGCACCGGCCATCATGTTGATTGCGGTACCACTGATCACCTGGTTGGCCTTCATGTTGATGCTGGCGACGGCATGAAGCAGTGAAAACAACATTCCTGCAACGACGGCAGCTACAAGCCCCAGCAACACACGCAGCCCTGCGTTGGCAATTACAGGTTCAAGCTTGAATATTGTTAATGCTGCTGCAAAAAAGCCCATCACCATCAGCCCTTCAAGGCCGATATTGACAATGCCGCTCCTTTCGCTGAACAGCCCGCCCAATGCCGTGATCAGAAGCGGAATGGTGAACGCGATGGCATACGGAAAGATTTGACGAACAATTTCCCACATATTATGCCTTGCCTCCTTTTTTCTTTCTCAGCCGGATCCATATCTTTTCGATTAAAAGGCTGGTGGCAGTGAAGTAGATGATGATAGCAATAATCGTATCGGAAATATCCGGTGGAATTTTCGTCATGGCATTCATGAACCCTTTCCCCGAATGAAGCATCCCAAAGAAGATGGCCGCGGCAAGAACACCCCAGGGTGAATTAGCACCCAGCAATGATACTGCAATGCCATCGGCACCCTGTGTGGGAAGAACACCGATCTGAATATTTGAGGCGTATCCCGTATAGAAAGTAGCACCCGCAAGCCCTGCCAGAGCACCGGCGATCATCATGGATAATATCACGTTGCGGCTGACAGAAATACCGGCATATTCCGAAGCATGACGGTTGAACCCAACAGCCTTTAGTTCATAACCAAGTGTAGTTCTATTCAACAAAAAAGAAATGACAGCGACTGCCGCGATGGCCAAAAACAAGCCCAGATTGATGTAGGACCCAGCAAACAACCCTGTAAGCCAGGGTGCTTTCAAGGAAGCCAGCTCGGGCAGCCTGGCCGACTCCGTTTCCAGATACTCTCCCTTAAAATAGGCAGGAACAATGTAATATACGGACCAATAAGCGATCCAGTTCATCATAATGGTGGCAACCACCTCGTTAACATTAAACCTTGCCTTGAGAAAGCCTGGAATTATGCCCCATATCGCGCCCCCCAGAATAGCAGATAAGGATATTACCAATAGCAGCAAAGGCCTGGGCCATGAGAAAGAAAGCCCAATGGCGGTGGCACACAGGCCTCCGATCAGCATTTGTCCGGAAGCCCCAATATTAAACAAGCCGGTGCGGAATGCAAATGCCACGGATAAGCCTGTTAAAATGAGAGGGGTTGCGGTTGCAAGGGTATTGCCGATTCTCTCGGCATTCATCAGACCTCCGCGGAACAAAGAAACATACCCCATCACAGGGTTTTTCCCAATGAACAGCATCAATATCGCGCCGGCTATAAGGCCAAGGAAAACGGCAGCCAGTGCCTTTACAAGCTCACTGTTTAACACTTTCTTCATTGCGTTTCCTCCGTTTTTTCCCGCTTGATACCGGTCATCATCAAACCGATTTCATTTTCGTTGGTTTTATCGGTATCCACCACATCCACCAGCTCACCATGGCATACCACTGCGATTCGATCTGACAGGTTCATGATTTCATCCAGCTCCAAAGACACCAGAAGAACCGCCTTGCCCTTGTTTCGCTGTTCTACCAGACGCCGGTGAATGTATTCGATGGCACCTACATCCAGCCCTCTTGTAGGCTGTACGGCGATCAACAGATCGGGGTTGCTGTCTATTTCACGCCCTACAATGGCCTTTTGCTGGTTTCCGCCCGAAAGGGTGTGTGCGGGAGAATGTTGGCCTTGACCTGCACGCACGTCAAACATCTCCATCACCTGCTGCGCATGGCTGGAAATTGCCTCACGGTTCAAAATGCCTTTTTTGGAGAAAGGAGGGGTGTTATATTTTTTCAGTACAAGATTGTCTTCGATGGTAAATTCCATGACGAGGCCGTGCTTGTGACGGTCCTCCGGAATATGCGCCAGGCCTGCATTCATTCTTTCCCTTACCGGTAGCGTGGTAATATCTCTGCCCTTTAACCGGATTGTACCCGATTCAACCCGAGCCAGGCCCGAAATAGCTTCTACCAGCTCGGACTGACCGTTTCCATCCACACCGGCAACGCCCACAATTTCTCCTGCCCTTACTGCAAGAGAAAAACCCTTCAGGCCAAGTACCTTTTGGTTCCTGACAGACAGCTGATCCAGTTCCAGAATAATTTCTCCCGGTTCCGCCTGCCCCTTTTCCACCTTGAACGAAACTGTTCTGCCTACCATCTTGTCGGCCATTTCCTGCTCTGTGGTTTGTGAAACCGTGACGGTATCTATTTTCTTTCCCCTGCGGATGATTGTGCACCTATCGGCGATAGCCTTTATTTCCTTCAATTTATGCGTGATCAGGATCAGAGATTTTCCCTCCCTAATCAGATTTTTCATGATATTCATTAAGTCTTGAATTTCCTGGGGTGTAAGTACCGCAGTCGGTTCATCAAATATCAGCAGTTCTGCGTCCCTGTAGAGCATTTTCATGATTTCAACGCGCTGCTGCATGCCCACTGAAATGTCTTCTATTTTTGCCTGTGGTTCGATATACAGGCCGTATTGCTCCGACAGCTCTTTCACCCTTTTCGTGGCCTTTGTCAGGTCGGCCTTTTCGCCCTTTAAACCCAAAACAATATTTTCAGTGACAGTGAAATTATGAATCAGCTGAAAGTGCTGATGTACCATTCCGATGCCCAGCGCATTGGCCACATTTGGGTCGGTCATTCTGACCTCCTGGCCCCGGATCTTGATGGTACCGGCATCGGGGTGATATAAACCAAACAGAATGCTCATCAATGTAGACTTCCCCGCCCCGTTTTCACCTAGCAGGGCATGAATTTCACCCTTTTTTACCTGCAGCGTGATATCGTCGTTTGCAACCACGCCGGGAAATTCCTTACGGATATTTAACATTTCTACGATAAATTCCATTGGGCAACCCCCTGAAATTCCCATTAATAGCTGTGCCATCTGATCAACAGATGGCACAGCGGAAAACGATTTGGTTCTTTAGAATTATTTGATTAGGCTGCCCTGCTCGGCAGCAACGTTGATCTTGCCATCCTGAATATCCTTGAAAACCTGTGCAACCTTTTGCTCCACGTCATCATCCAGGTTCGGGTTTTCTTTGGGGATACCTACGCCATTGTTCTTTGCATTGAAGGTAAGGATTTGACCGCCAGGGAATTTGCCGTCTTTTTCAGCCATGACCATATCATATGCAGACTGGTCGATTCTCTTCATGGCAGAAGTAAGAATGGCAGATTTGCCATCGGCATAAATGCCTTCGGAATACTGGTCAACGTCAACACCAACAACCCATACTGCTTCACCTGCAGCGGCCCTTGTTTTTGCCTCATTGATGGCACCAATACCGACGCCGCCTGCAGCAGCAAAGATTGCCTTGACGCCCTTGTCATACATTTGGGCGGCAAGCTGCTGACCTGCTGCTACGTTATCAAAGGTTCCCTGATAAACAACATTTTCAGCCTTGATGGTCATGTTTGTGCTGAAATTACTGTTGGCATAAGCTACACCCTGCTGGAAGCCCCAATTGAACTTCTGGACAGCGGGAATTTCCATTCCGCCGATGAAGCCCAGATCTCCTTCCTTTAACTGGAGAGCGGCTGCTACGCCTGCCAGGAAACCGGATTGCTCTTCTGCATAGAAAATGGATACGGTATTCGTTCCAACAACAACATTATAGTCGCCCGCATGAGGGCTGCCGTCGATGATAACAAATTTGGCATCCGGATATTTGGTCTGCGCCTGAAAAATAGCGGTTTCAAACTTGAAGCCCGGGGCTACGATCAATTTAAAGCCCGCGTCATACAGGTTTCCGATTTCTTTCAGGTAATCGGCTTCCGTAGTTCCAGCCGGTTTTAAGTAGTTCTTTTCAATTTTCAGTTCGTCAGCTGCCTTGACAACGCCTTCCCAGGTGCCCTGGTTAAAGGATTTGTCGTCGATGGTCCCTGCATCGGTGACCATACCAACCTTAAACTTTGCTCCGCCTCCGCCGACGCCTGCACAGCTAACCAGCATGGTCACAGCCATCAAAACAACCAAGAGTACTGACAGAATTCTGCCTGTTCCTTTCACTAAAATACCCTCCCTGTTTTTCATTTGGCATCGGTGAACTGATAGTTTATGATAGTTTTTTGAATTTCATCCCGACACCTATCTCATATTATATCATGTCCCGGAAATTATGTTTAGATGTTTTATTCTTTTTTCAGTAACATCGTTAAAATTCGTCTGAGCATAACGATGTCATCCTGAGTGCAGCGAAGGATCTGAGGTATAATGCGAGCTCCTTCACTTCGTTCAGCAGGCAATGCCTGCTTACCGTGCTTTTTCGTGAGCTCAGCGATGTCATCCTGAGTGCAGCGAAGGATCTAATGAGCAATATGAGATCCTTCACTTCGTTCAGCAGGCTGCGCCTGTTATACCTCAAACTCTTCGGGCATTTAAGGCGCATCATCTTGCTGTTTTTCATTCTCACGTTCAATCAGCTTGCTCCTGTAATACCCGGTCAGTTCAGGGTAATTTCCCAGTTCGGTCAGTGCTCTGTCTGTCAGTTTATATACCCCATAGCTTTCCTTTTCAAACCATCCGTAATGATTATTGCGAAGGATATTCCCTGTTTTTTCGGGCAATTTTCCGGTTTCCCTGATTTTTTTGACTGCGCATGAACCATATTCCTTTAAAATAACCGCAATTTGAATAGCTGTTTCCCGGTATGAGGTGACCAGCTTTTTCCTGGTGCTTCCTCCCGTATTGTAATCACCATGTCTTTCCTGGATTTCATGGATCATCGCTTTTCGTTTTCGTTTATAGGATGAGATGCTTTTCGCTCTGTCAAAGGGTAACGGTTGAATGGCTTCCTCAACCGATGAACCCTTTTTCTGCACTGTGACCAGCAACAACCCCAGCTCAAGTCTCTTTAAAAGATGGCAGATGTTCAGCCATCGCTTTTTATGCATGATTTTACTGTTTTTAGGTACAGCGATATAGGAAAAATCAGCGAACTTCTGGCGTTGAACAGCCTGCAGGATGACGTCAAGGTTCAGGCTTGTTTTCATTTCGACAATAACAAGCACATTATCCTTCACCGCTGTTACATCGCAGTGTAAAACCTCTCCGTTTACCGCATAACCCAGGTTCTCAAAATAGCTTCGTACCGGTTGGTAAAGGTCCTCTTCCTTCAACTTCATTCTTTCGCTCACTTTGATTACACCTTTTCTTTTGCATATATTCAGGCCATAACCACTGAACACAACAACCGCCTGTTTTACCGGGAAAGTATCATTAGCTCCAAAACTGCTTCACCCAATTCTTTGTCCGCCAACCTGTCGGGAAGCACGCGTTCATATCCCTGGATACGGAAAACAAACGAGCCATCCGGCCTGCGTATGGTGGAATTCATCACCACCTCTGAATTCTTACAGGTAACCGATACGCTCTTTTTCCCTTTTGAATAATCCTTCCAGTCATAATATCCAAGGTTCTTCATCAAATCCTCGCTGGACAGGCTTTTGCCTGTGTCTGCCAGGCCAAGGCCTTTTTTGACAGCGATACCGGCTTCCTCGGGGGAATAAGGCACTGTCAGCGTCACCGGATACTCGGACGCCCTTCCGTTTTTCAGCTTGTCCATGGCAAAAGGGATGATGTGCATGTTTCCTTTGATGTCCATAAATATGCTGACATTCCCGGAAGGAATGGGCTCTGGAGGATTTTCGGGCAGACCTTTGCTGCGCCCTGTGGTGATCCGAACCATCATAAACAATATGATGATAAGTGCCCCAGCTAACGCCCAAATCATGCAGGGCCAACCTTTACCGCGGTGAGAACGAATATATTTTTCTCATCCTTTGCCGCATCGGGCAGCTTCTCAATATTCAGGCTGCCAAACCCCACATCCAGAAGCCATTGTTCAAGCGCTATGGGGTTTATGCCCTTGTGATAGTCGTGCATGCTTTTGCGGAAATCTTCATCATCATGGGGCAGCAAATCGGCAATAAATAAAACCCCTTCGGGCTTCAGCACGCGGTAGAACTCGGAAATGATGTTCCTGGGCAGCTCGATATGATGCAAAATCATGGATGCGCAAACCAGATCAACCTTTTCGTCACGGAATGGAACCTCACTCTCTTCACATTCCACCGTGAGAATATTGGATATACCCTGGGCTTTCGCCTTTCTTTCCAGCTCGTCCAGCATGGATTCCGACATGTCCATCGCGATGATCTTTTCAACCTTGGAAGCGATGCCCCTGGAGATATAGCCATCCCCCGAACCGTAATCGAGGACAGTCATACCCGCTGTGAGAAGGCCGGTATCCAGAAGCTTGCTGACGATGCTCCGATCATAAAGCGCTGCGCTGATTTCCTCCCATTTTGGAGCGATCTGCTCGAAAAACTGGCGGGTATCCTGCTCGCTGGAAGAATAGGTTTTGGAGCTTCCCTGTGACAGCCAGGCCACAAGAGCGCTTTTTGAAAAACGCCACTCACGCCCGATTTTTCTTGCCGGCACGTTTTCTTCCCTTAAAAGCTTGATAAAGGTTTTAATGCTGACGCCAAACAACTCGGCGGCTTCTTCCATGTTCAGTATTTCCCTGTCTGAGTCCATTCCCCGTTAACCCCCTGTTCCCTAAATCTGTGTCTGCCGCATAAGCCGCCAACTTCTTGAAAAAGCAAGAGTTTATACATTCCAGCTGTGGATATAACGTTCCTGTTCTTCTGTGAGGCGATCGATGGAAATGCCCATGGATGAAAGCTTCTGAAAGGCGATTTTTCGGTCGATTTCCTCCGGAATGTTAAAGACGCCGGGCTTCAGCTGCAGATGATTCTCTATGATGTAGAGCACCGCATATGCCTGTACCGCAAAGCTCATATCCATGATTTCAGCCGGATGACCATCCCCGCAGGCAAGGTTGACCAGTCTGCCCTCACCCAGCAGATACAGCGTGCGTCCATCTTTCATGGTATAGCCTATAATATTTTTTCTCGATTCTGTGATTTCAACACAAAGCGCTTCGAGATCGGGTAGTGAAACTTCTACATTGAAATGCCCTGCATTGCACATAACAGCGCCATTTTTCATCTTTTCCATATGCCGGCCAATGATGACCTTTTCACAGCCAGTTACAGTTACAAAGATATCTCCTTCTTCGCAAGCCTGATCCATCGCCATCACGTGAAAACCATCCATAACGGCTTCTATGGCCTTTACCGGATCAACTTCGGTGACAATCACCTTGGCTCCAAGCCCTTTCGCCCGAAGTGCCACACCTTTGCCGCACCAGCCGTAACCCGCAACAACAACGGTTTTCCCGGCAACATTCAGGTTTGTTGTACGGTTGATCCCGTCCCAAACCGATTGGCCTGTGCCGTAGCGATTGTCAAACAGATGCTTGCACATGGCATCGTTCACCGCCATCATCGGAATTTTTAAAACATTTTGTTTTTCCATGGCCAAAAGCCGCAGGATACCCGTGGTTGTTTCTTCGCAGCCGCCGTAAACACCCCCCAGCAAATGCTGTTTGGTGGTATGCAGCAAATGAACTAAATCACCGCCGTCATCGATGATGATATTCGGGCCAAATTCCAGCGTGCGGTCAAGATGCATCTGATATTCTTCGGGGGTCGCATCATACCATGCATAAACATCAATACCATCGGACGCCAATGCCGCCACCACATCATCCTGCGTTGACAGGGGGTTGCTGCCAGTAACTGCCATCTGCGCCCCCGCGGCGGCAAGAACCTTTGAAAGATATGCCGTTTTTGCTTCAAGGTGAATGGACAGAGCTATTTTTACGCCTTTAAGGGGTTTGGTTTTTTTAAATTCCTCTTCCAAATGACTTAAAATGGGCATAAATCTGCGGACCCATTCAATCTTTTGTTTACCGGACGGTGCCAGGTTAATATCGCGGAGCATACTTTTCATCATCATTCTCCTTGTTTGGTTGAAAATTATGGGCTTGTTATTTTGACCACCAGAACAGATCTTAGCAAAAACAGGGATCGGAACATATTTCAATCCAATCACAGCTGATGCGCCAAACAACTTCATTATATCATTTGGAAACAGGCTGTTCAAGAAGTTTTACAATTATGTACAGCCAAAATTACTTCATTTTCACTTTTCTGATGGTTGTTATGATAAACGAGCTTTGTGATTTCAGGTTATCTTTGGTTCATGTCCTAATAAGACTGAGAATACCCGATGGAATAAGCTCTTAAGGCAATTGTCAAATCCTGTGTTTGTTTCAGATGCTGGTGGTATAATGAGAGTAAGATAAATAATTGAATGCACTCTTGAGGCAGATGCATGAAAATGGGTGAATTGAAAAGGATATTTTTATGGAGCTTCAGTCTGTTATGTCTATTGCCATGGAAGCCGGTGAGATTCTTCTGCGCAACGGCGCGGAAACCTACCGTGTGGAAGAAAGCATCACCAAAATATGCAATGGGTTCGGGTTTTCCTGTGAATCCATCGTGCTTCCGACGGGGATTTTTAACGGTACGCTCCCCGCAGGATGAAACCGAGACCTCTGTGCGCAGAATCAAGGTCAGGACATTGGATTTAACAAAAATCGACCGTATTAATGCTTTTTCAAGAACGCTGGCTAAACACCCTGTTTCTACCGAAGAGGCGTTCCGGCAACTGGAAGAGATTAAGGCCTCCGGGAATTACCCCGTCTGGCTGCGGTTTATTTGTGCATCCACGGTCACCTTTGCCTATGCACTGCTGTTTGGGGGAAGTCTGAAGGACGCGCTTTCAGTGCTTGGGATTGGTGCTGTTGTTCACCTGATGAACCTGGCAATGGTTCGCTCCGGATACCTGCCCTTCCTGAACAACTTTGCCGTAGGGTTTGTCTGCAGCTTTTTAAGCCTTTTATCTCCGCTTGTCGTACCGGGAACACAGGTTTATATCATGATTATTTCATCGGTTATGCTGTATCTGCCGGGAATGGCCATGACAAACGGTGTGCGTGATCTGCTGGCCGGTGACCTGGTCAGTGGGTTAACCCGTCTGGGAGAAGCCATATTAACCGTATTGGCCATTGGTTTTGGCACCGCATTGGCCATATCCATAGTTCCACGCCTGGTTTAGTAAATTCGGAGGTTTTATGACTCGGATTATTGTTGCTTTTATAGGGAGCCTGTGCCCTGCCTTATTGATCAATGTGGACAGGAAAAACTTGATTTGGGCTGGCCTTGCGGGCATGATCGGCAGGTTCTTAAACGACTGGCTTTTGAGACTGTATCCGAACGCGGCGCTGGTATCAGTTTTTTTAGGAACCGCGGCGGTGGCGATATACAGTGAAGTGATGGCCCGAATCCGTAAAACTCCCTCTACTATTTTCTCCATCCCCGGGGTTTTTCCACTCGTGCCGGGGGTCGATGCCTATCGCACCATTCAATCCCTCACTGAAGGGAACTATTCCGCTGCCGCCACCTTCGGGGTTTCGGTTGTGGCAAAGGCAAGCCTGATCGCCTTTGGGATATTGATCGTTTCATCGGTTTTTCGCAAAATCAAGCTGAAGGAACGAGCGAAAGCGCAGGCTGGCGCGTAAATAGAGGGTTTTGAGTTGTAAAATCCAGCGAAGAGCGACCTGGTAACATACTCCCACCGTCTGCAGAGGTGGAGGACTTCTTTTTTGAAAGCGTAAAAAAGCGGGGAAACCCCGCTTCTATTCCGTAATAACCTATGGCCAACATTGAACGATTTCGGTGACGAGATTGGAAAATTTCTCTTGAACCCTCCTGCCTGTTTCCATCACCTCTTCGTGGTTCAGCGTCTGTTTTAGAATACCGGCAGCCATATTGGTGATGCAGGATATACCGAGAATCTTCATGCCCATGTGACGTGCCGTTATTGCCTCTGGTACGGTTGACATCCCCACGGCATCTGCACCAAGTGCACGAAATGCCCTGATCTCAGCGGGGGTTTCAAAGGACGGCCCTTTTGCATAGGCATATACCCCTCTTCGGATCTCATAATGAAGCTTTAAGGCGCAATCGGCGGAAAGCTCCACCATTTCACGGTCATAAACCTGGGACATGTCGGGGAAGCGGGGTCCGAACTGATCCATATTCAAACCCCTGAGAGGATTGTCCGCAAGAAAGCCGATGTGATCCTTGATCAGCATCAGATCACCCGGTTTAAACTGGGTGTTAATTCCCCCCGCGGCATTGGTCAGAATCAGGTTCTCAACCCCGAGAAGCTTGAAGATGCGCAAAGGGAAAACCACATCATTCATATCCCAACCCTCATAATAATGGAAGCGTCCCTTCATGGCCACAATGTCCCTGTCACCCAACTGCCCAAAGATCAGCCGCCCATCATGGCCGGGAACGGTGGTTTTGGGGAAGTTGGGAATTTGGTCATAGGGGATTTCAAGCTTGTTTTGAATGGAGTTTGCCAGGTTGCCCAGGCCGGAGCCCAAAACAATTGCAATATAGGGGGCTTTATCAATCTTCAGCCGCAGATGCAGCTCGGTTTGTTTCAGCTTATCAAAATATTCCTGCATAATATCCTCCACGATGTTCCAGTATTCGCCACTGGCGAGGTCCATGTCAATCTTATCGAATACCCGTTCTTTTGTCAACGCCGCCGCTACGTAACCATAACGAATCAAGTTTCTGTACATAGGTAAGCAGGCGCAACCTGCTGAACGAAGTATCTGTCATCCTGAACGTAGTGAAGGATCTCCAATTACTCCTGACAAGATCCTTCGCTACGCTAAGGATCACATCGCTGCGCTAAGAATCACATCGCTGCGTTCAGGATAAAACACATACCTCGGTAGTAACTTGGGAACTAAATAAACAGGGGTGTAAACAGTAACTTCTGTTGTTACTAGGAGTCCGCTCGGAAAAACATACTTATTCAGTAATTCCAGATTCTAAAAGCTCGAAACCCGCGTAACTCCGTATAAAAAACACAGATTTTGCATGGTTTTTTGCTGAAAGTCGACTTTCCAAGCGGACTCCTAGTCACAATTCACGAAAGTTTGCAGGTGACTCGGTAATTACAATGACGAAAGGAAACATTCTTCGAAGCACATGGCTGCTGAAAGAATAACATGAAAATAGATGTTGACTTCGGAATTTGTTCATTGTATAATTATGCAATCTAATGTATATTTAATCATTTGGAGGAATGGACATGGAGAAGAGCATTCAATTACCAAAGGGATATCAAGCCGCAGGTGTTGCGTGCGGCATCAAGAAAAACGGAAAACGTGATCTGGCCTTGATCCTCTCAGATAAACCGGCGATTGCAGCCGGAGTGTTTACAAAGAATGTCGTAAAGGGCCATTCGGTGAAATGGACCATGAAACAGATAGCCAACCCTGTTCAGGCGATTGCAATCAACAGCGGAAACGCCAACGCCTGTGCCGGACCCGAGGGAGACGCCGATACCGAACACTTTGCCGGGCTTGCCGCCAGTTTGCTGGGATGTCAGAAAGAGCAGGTGCTGCTTGGCTCTACAGGTGTTATCGGGTACCGTCTGCCAATGGATAAAATAGAAGCCGGGCTTCAGGAGGCCTTCGTCCAATTAAGCACCGAAGGCGCGGCCAATGCCATTGAAGCCATCATGACTACAGACACCTTTCCCAAACTGGTTTCTATGAAGATCGAGCTTTCTGGAAAAACCGCATCCATCTTTGGTATGGCAAAGGGTTCCGGGATGATTCATCCAAACATGGCTACGATGATAAGTGTTTTACTGACCGATGCCGCCATCTCCAAAGAGCTTCTGCAAAAAGCGCTGAGTGCGACCGTGGATAAATCCTTTAATCGTGTTTCAGTTGATGGCGATACCAGCGTATGTGACAAGGTACTGCTTCTGGCAAACGGTTTTGCCGGGAATCCGGAAATAACATGCGAAGGCAGTGATTACAGCGCTTTTGTCGAAGGACTGGAATATGTATCCGGCTCGCTTTCAAAAATGCTTGCCAAAGACGGCGAAGGGGCGACGAAGCTTGTGGAAGTTAAGGTTAAGCATGCTCCAGACAGTGAAATTGCCCATACAATTGCTAACGCCATTAGTAAATCACCTCTGGTCAAAACAGCTCTTTTCGGGCAGGATGCCAACTGGGGCCGAATCCTGACTGCTGCTGGCTATTCGGGTGCTGATTTCAATCCGGACACGGTGGACGTCTGGATTGGGGACCTTTTGATGTGCAAAAATGGGACCGGCCTTCGGTTTGATGAAGAAAAAGCTCTTTCCATCCTGAAGAAAAATGAAATATTGATTACGGTGGATCTGAAAGCTGGAAACGTCGAAGATACCATGTGGACCTGTGACTTCTCCTATGATTACGTTAAAATAAACGGCTCATACAGGACATGAGTCGATCATATTAAACCAGGGTTCCGAGCCGGTTCCTGGAAGACTATTCGGAACTGCAAGCTGGTTCCGAGCCAGCTCCTTGGAGACCGTTCGGAATTTCAGGCTTCTTTCTCATAGTTGTATTAACCAGGGTTCTGAGCCGTTGTGCGTACAGAAAATCTTCTTTCATCATGTCCAGAAGATCTTTCAAGAATTTATTTCACTCTTTTTCGGGTTGAACCTTGTTTATCTTGTTGATAAAATGGTAAAAGAATAGTATTGACATCCTGATGGCAAATGATCAGGATTTAGGGGGTAATTCCATGGCAATCCGGCAATATGTAAAATTTTCTGTTGGCAAAGAGGAGTTTGGTGTTGACATTAATCTTGTCCGGGAAATCTCAAAGATCCAGGATATGCTGAAGGTTCCAAATACACCTCCCTTTATTGAGGGGCTTTTAAACCTCAGGGGTCAGGTCTTAACCATCTTTAATCTCAGAAAGCGCCTGGGGATGGAAGATCAGGCTTTTGATGAGAATAGCAAGATCATCATCGTATGGTACAATGATATTCAAATAGGCTTCACGGTTGATAAGGTTTCAGAAATCATCAAAGTGGAGGAAGCCAATGTGGAGGCCACTCCCCCCTCCATCACCGGAATTGATAAAAGGTTTCTGTCCGGTGTTATTAAGTCAGGAGAGCATTTGCTCCTTACGCTGGATTTAACAAAGGTCTTATCTACGGATGAAGAGGCCGACTTGAAACAGTTTATCGCTGATGCAAAAGAGAACCTGTAGTCTTCTACAGCATCAAAAACGCTGTTAATCCGGTGGAAAACACTCTGTTTTAACAATACCGCCCGGGCTCAATCAAACGTAAAGAGCGAAATTATTTATATGCTGTATTTTCAGCCGAAGCAATAGCTTCGGCTTTTTGATATACTTTTTATCCCCGCCAAAGCATATACTTACTAAGGTACCTAAAGCCGTCCAATGCGGGGGAATTTATGATGCTTGTGGTCATCACACGAAAAAAGTGGCTGAACTCTGTTTTGTTAACACTCATATCCTTTTTATTTCTTTTCATCCTGTTTCAGATGTTCCGTTTTCTGCTGCCACAAACAGAAATCACCTTTGAACAAAGAGTATCCTTTTGGTTTCCTTCATCCGCATCAATGTCGTCCATTTATATGACATCCCCGGATTTACCGGCTGTTCAGGCCGATTCATTGATCGGAAGGAAGTGGGAAACACAGAAAATTGAGCAGCTGGATCTGTCTGAAATCCAGTTTCGTTATCCACAGACGCTCCGCCTCGATGAAATCCGAACCCTGGGCTCTGAAATCACGATTCATCTGAATTATCAGCATAACAATAACAAGATGTTTGGGTTTTTCCAGGTATGGAAGATGAAACAGCCCCTGAAGGATTTTCTATCCCTGTCAAAGAAATACTCCTCGATGACCTTTGAAAGCTTTCATGAAACAAGCTTCAAGGTACAGCAGCTAGATGGTGTGATGTGGGAGTATGTGTTCCTGACCAAAATGCGGGATGTCCATGGCCTTGAGGCCTTCATTGAGAATGGGGATGAAATGTACCGTTTTACAATGTATATCGATGAAGAGAATTACAAGCCGACCTACAAAAAAATGCTGCAAAAAATGGTGCAGTCATTACGGGTAAAGGGAAAGGCGGATTCGGCAGAATAGGAGGGACTTACTTCCGGTGGGTTAACATTCAATGGGCGGTTGCGCGAATTGTGCGCCAAAACGTAAGCCGCTGCAAGCGCCAAACATCAATGTTTCGTGGTTGACTTACGCGTTTTGTGTGCAACCAGTTCATAACTATCTCTGACAGTTATAAACAGTCAGCGGGCCTCTGGTAAAAAGCAAGCATTGGGGCTTGAAAACTCTACGGGCAGGTTTTTCAGGTTTTGATTCGCCGTTATGCAGGGTTAGCCGTACGCACGCAGTTTTTACCGCTCTTTTTAGCGACATACAGGGCTTCATCCGCGCTGTTAATAAGTGTCAGCTCGGTCTGCGCCAGTGTTGGGAAGGTAGAAACGCCCATGCTGACGGTAACTGAGGCTTCAATGCTTTGATCACGGATCGTCAGTTCGGAAATCTTTTTGCGAAGCTCTTCAGCTTTTTCATAAGCCAGTTCTTTTCCTGTATGGGGAAGCAGAACAATAAACTCCTCGCCGCCAAAGCGCGCCACAATATCATCCTTGCGTATTGATTCCTTCACAAGCTTTGCCAGCGTTTTAAGCACAATATCTCCGAACAGATGACCGTAGGTATCATTAAAGCGTTTGAAATTGTCAATATCATAGAGGATGACTGAAACCTCGTACCCAAGCTGCTGCGCTTGCTCCAATTCATGCTGCAGGCGGTTCTGGAAGAAAACGCGGTTGTAGATCTGCGTTAAGCCGTCGGTGTTGGCAAACTCCTGAAGCTGCTCGTACAGCCTGGCGTTGTCGATGGCAATACTGATCTGCTGCGTGATAATTTCAAGAAGCCTTACATTATCTTCATCAAAAGCTTCGGGGATGGTGTGTTCAATGAGCACACATCCATGGGATTTTCCCTTGACCAGAAACGGCACACAAAGCAGTGAGCGGATGTTCCTGCCCCTGGTAAAATCAAAATCATCGGGGTTTACCGTGTTGTTCAGGATGGTAGTCCCCTTGTCGACGGCATCCTTGAGATAGGGTGTGTTGATGTTGTCGGTGAGAATGGCCCGTTCCTTTTTATTATAAATGTTGGAGACCTGCACCTTCAGCCTGTCGCTGCCCGAACCGTAGAGCGCTATATTGGAAGTGCTGACACCCATGACGCCAATAATGATATCATTTACAAACTGAAGCAGCTCGTTCATATCGAAAATGGAACTGATCGCCTGGGATATCTGCTGCAGCGTAAAAAACTCGGCAATGCTGGAGGTCAGCTTTTTGTTGGAATCTTCAAGCTGCAGGTTCACCTCTTTCAGCTTGTCGTACTGATCCTGCTTTTCCTTCCTGGCTTCCTCAAGCTGCGCATATTTATTGCCGAGTTGATCTACCAGGTTTTGGTTGTCCTTCTCGTTTTGTGAAAACTGGTTGTAATAGGTTCCAATAATTCTTAAAAAAACGAGGAATATAAGGTACAATATTCCAATTAGAAATAAATACTGCGCGTGTTGGGTTGTAAAGTATTCCAGGTAGAAGATATTATCGAAGCGGTGAACGATGAAGTATACCGCTATGTGAAACACAAATGCAACGCCCAGATAGGGAACAGAGGTTTTAAACCCTCTGGTGATACAGATGCTGATAATGGGCAAAAGAATGGCAAAATAGAACATATAACCGTGATTGACTATGTTGACCAGAATGACCAACAGCAGGATATCCACAAGCTTGATGATGATATAAGACAGCCCCGGCTTTATCTGTTTTTTTCCGATCACCAGAACTCTGATCAGGATACTGGCAACCATAAAGGCTAAAATTATACCCTGAACTAAAAAAACATTGCCTTTAAATGTAGCCTGTCCAAAAAGCAAACAGATAAGAGCATCCGAAATGATCAAAACAAGCATGATCAACCATAAAAAATTAATGATGACCCCTTCATACTTGTTCAATTCACCGGACAACCCACTGCGATCATTGCCGTTCAGCTTATCCACGCTTATTCTCCCAAATACCAGCTTCTTTTGTGTCTGCTTTTTTTCTCTGACAGAACCGCTCATTTGTTCCATTGCCTGTTAACCATAGAATCACCGTATAATCTAGTATATCGACAAAAACGTATCGTCTTTACACTATTTCTCTGAAAAAACCTCTATGATACAGAATCTTGCTCTCAATGTAACGGTCTGCAGGTCATTTGTAACACGGGAAAGTCTCTATGCCCATTTTACCTTTTACTGGTTGATAATGCAATATCAAAAAAGATAAAGCTTGTACATGATTTCACTGTATTCACTCGAAAATCAGCATTTCATGCATCTTATCGAGTTATCCATCTGCTTTTAAAGCTGTGCTGAAGGCCAGAATTATTTGTCATTTTGATTGTAATAATGGCAGTATTGCGTAATCATGCACAAACCACATTTTGGTTTTTTGGCATCGCAAATTTGCCTGCCATGCCAGATGAGCCAGTGATGGGCAGATGACCATAAATCCCTGGGAATGCCGTCAAGCAGCTGAAGCTCGGTGTCAAGAACATTCTCAGCCGCTGCCAGCCCGATTCTGTTGGAAACCCTGAAAACATGTGTGTCCACAGCGATGGCAGGAACATTGAATGCATTGCTGAGCACCACGTTAGCCGTCTTTCTTCCAACCCCCGGCAGGGATAAAAGCTGTTCCATCGTTTGGGGAACCTCGCCATCATATTGGGTCATCAGCACTGTGCACATGGCCAATATGTTTTTAGCCTTGTTTCTGTATAGACCAATTTCTCGTATCTTTAATTCCAATTCTTCCTGCCTTAGCTGCAAAAAGTCTTCTATTCCGGGGTATTCAGTGAACAGGCTTTCTGTAACCCTGTTCACTGTTTTATCGGTGGTTTGCGCACTCAGCATGGTAGCCACGAGCAGCTGAAACGGGGTTTCATAATTCAGTGCGCAGCGGGCATCTGGGTATGCTTGACCTAAAAGAGCCAAAACTTCATTGATTTTTTTAGAGGACATCTTTTTAATGTTTTTTTTCACAATCAGTAACCTCACGGTAACTTTTAAAAGTAAAAGTTAGTTATTTCCGAGCTTGAACAACAAGCTTTCATTCATCTGTTTGCAATAACAGTTCATCATAAAGCGATAAATATTCCTTTGCGGAATGCTCCCAGGAAAAATCGTTTCTCATGCCGCGTTTCACCAGTTCCAGCCATGATCCGGGTTCATTCCTGTACATATCGACGGCTCTTTTGAAGGCTTTGAAAAAAGCGGCAGAGGTTATTTCACTGAAGCTGAAACCATTTCCATCCTCATGAACGCTCGCATCAACAATCGTATCTTTCAAGCCCCCGGTTTCACGCACAATGGGGATTGTCCCATAACGCAGGCTGATCATCTGACCAAGGCCGCAGGGCTCAAAAACTGACGGCATTAGAAAAATGTCTCCGCCTGCATACATACGGTGCGATAATTCCTCATTAAACTCTATTTTCACTGAAACCCTGTCCGGGTATTTTTTCATCAGTGCTAAAAAAGCATCTTCCAGGTATGGATCGCCAAGGCCCAAAAGAGCAAACTGAGTATCTAGCGCCATCATGTCATCAAAAGCTTCAAAAACCAAATTTAATCCCTTTTGAGAAACAAGGCGATGAACTACCGTAACAAGCGGTACGTCCTTTCGAGGCAGCCCCAGCTCGTCTTGAAGCTTCTGTTTGTTTTTTGCCTTGTTGCTGAGGGTCTTTTCATTAAAATGGTGGGGAATATGGGGATCCGTCATGGGGTTGAAGGTGTCATAGCCAATGCCGTTGATAATCCCTGACAAGTCTTTCACGCGATTTAAAAGAACGCCTTCAAGGCTCTCTCCATGCTCCTGCGTCAGGATTTCCTCTGCGTAGGTCTTACTGACGGTATTGATTTTGTCGGAAAAAACAACACCGGACTTCAAAAAATTGAACATTCCGTAAAACTCTGCGCCTTCCGGGGTGAAAAAGCGGTGCGGCAGGCCAAGAAGCTCCATCGTCTCTTTCCCGAAATGGCCCTGATATTCCAGGTTGTGTATCGTAAACAGTGTTTTTATCCCTTTGTAATAAGGATCCTTCTCCTGATACAACACTTTGAGCAGCATGGCGGCAGGCCCAACATGCCAGTCGTTCAAATGAAGGATGTCCGGTTTAAAGTCAATTGCTTTGATCAGTTCAAGAGAAGCTTTACACAGAAAAGCAAAGCGGGCACCATCATCATCATAGCAATAAATATACCTGCGATTAAAAAAATGATAATTATTCAGTGTGTAGGTGATGCAATCGGCATTCGCAAGCTGCCTGACTATACAGGTTCGCTGCTGTCCGCCGATTTCCACCGGAAAATCGGCAATATAGCTTTGTTCGCCGCCTATCAGTTGATATCCCGGCAACGCCACACGTACTTCATGCCCCATTTCCTTCAGCTTTTGCGGCAGTGAACCGGCTACATCAGCAAGGCCCCCGGTTTTAGCGTAAGGAGCTACCTCTGCGGAAATGAACAAAATTTTCAAGCTTTTCTTCATAAACCCTCCAAAATGTCATCTAAAAAGCAAAAAGACAACCCCTTCGTGAAGAGGTTGTCTTCCATGAACTGTTATTTTTCAATACAATCCTTCAAAGACAGGTTGATGCGCCCCTGTTTGTCAACCTCTATAACCTTAACGGGAATTTCATCGCCTATATTGACAACATCCTCCACCTTGTTCACACGGGTGTGAGCAAGCTTGGAAATATGCACCATGCCCTCCTTGCCAGGAAGGAACTCTACAAAGGCGCCGAAATTCATAATCCTTGTAACCTTACCGGTGAATTGCTGACCGATTTGAACATCTCCCACGATTCCCTCGATAATGGCAATGGCTTTTCTGCCTGCCGCCTCATCGGCTGTAGCAACAAACACGGTTCCATCTTCTTCAATGTCAATCTTGACGCCGGTTTCAGCGATGATCTTGTTGATGACCTTCCCACCGGGGCCAATGACATCACGGATCTTATCCACATGAATGGTGGTGGTATAGACCTTTGGCGCATAGGGTGACAGCTCTGGTCTGGGTTGGCTGATCGTCTTAAGCAGGACATCGTTCAGAATGGTCATTCTGCCTTTATTGGTGATTTCGAAAGCCTGACGAATGATTTCATAGGTAAGGCCGTCCACCTTGATATCCACCTGAATGGCTGTAATGCCGTTTTTAGTACCGGCAACCTTGAAATCCATATCGCCGAAGAAATCTTCGATGCCTTGAATATCCATAAAGGTAATAAATTTATCGGGGTTTTCCTCATCCACGACCAGCCCGGAAGAAATACCGGCAACAGGCTCCTTTATGGGAACACCGGCATCCATCAGAGCCAATGTGCTTGCACAAACGCTGCCCTGTGAGGTCGAACCGTTGGACATCAGCACCTCGGAAACAAGGCGGATGGCATACGGGAAGTCGGCCTCGGACGGAATGACCGGTTCAAGCGCCCTTTCTGCCAAAGCACCATGGCCTATCTCTCTGCGACCCGGGCCACGGTTTGGTTTTGCCTCACCCACGCTGAAGGACGGGAAATTGTAGTGATGCATATAGCGTTTTGTTTCTGCTTCATCGACACCGTCAAGCATTTGAACATCGCCCATGGGACCAAGGGTGACATTGGTTAAAACCTGTGTCTGACCTCTCTGGAACAGTCCTGAACCGTGAGCCCGCGGCAGTATTCCCACCTGTGCGGACAACGGCCGGATATCCATCAGCCCTCTGCCATCCACACGTTTGCCCTCGTACAGGATCTTCTCGCGGACAATTTTTTTCTGCAGCTTATAAAAAGCCTCAGAAACTTGTAAAACCTGCTCGGGATACTTTTCGTCCAGCAGTGCATGCACTTTCTTGGATACTTCAGAAACATTTTTATCACGAATGGTCTTGTCATCATTCATCATGGCTTCTGAAAGTTCTTCCTTACAGGCCTGCATCACATCGTCAAAGATATCCTGCGGTACAGCCATGGATTTATAGGCAAACTTTTCCTTGCCCACTGCCTGAACAATGTCCTCAATAAAAGTGATCAGACGCTTAATCTCTTCATGACCCTGTTTGATGGCATTGAGCATGACATCATCGGGGATTTCATTACCGCCAGCTTCGATCATGACAATTTTTTCTTTGTCGGCTGATAAAGTAACATACATCTGGCTTTGTTTGCGCTGTTCGGTGTTTGGGTTGATAACCACCTGACCATCGATAAGGCCCAGAATAACCCCTGCGATGGGGCCGTTAAACGGGATATCGGAAATGCAGGTTGCAATAATTGAGCCCATAATTGAGGCAAATTCGGGAGAGTTATCTTGCTCAACCGACATGACCATGTTCACAATAGAAACATCATTACGAAGATCTTTCGGAAACCTTGGACGCATTTGACGGTCGATGACCCTTGATGTCAGGATAGCCCTTTCGGAAGGCTTTCCTTCTCTTTTAATAAAGCCACCGGGGATTTTCCCTACCGAATACAATTTTTCTTCATAGTCCACACTTAACGGGAAGAAATCGATACCTTCCCTTGGTTCGGAGGAAGCCGTTGCGGTGGATAAAACCACGGTATCCCCATACCGGATTAAAGCCGCGCCGTTGGCAAGCTGTGCTAATTGGCCAAGTTCAACCTCCAGCTTTCTGCCCGCTACATCAGTCGAAAACACTTTTTTCATCGTTAAAACCAACATCCTTTCGTAGTTTTCGTGAGCGGGGTCAAAAGGTCAGGGATGAAAGCACCTGAAATTAGGAACGCTCATCTCTGATCTTCTGCAGCCCTCGCTCACAATTTTTTGTTTTTTCTTTTCTTATGTCATACATGATGCGTTACTATTCATTATTACACCATGTGAAACATTTTAAACAACGGATAGTTTGTAAAGCAATTACGCCTCCGTTTTGCATAAAACAGCTTTGGTGAATTCCAGATGCCCCCGAAAATGAAAAAAGCGGAGTAACCTCCGCTTTTTTTACTTTCTGATTTCCAACCGTGCGATAATATCACGATACCGGTTGATGTCCTTCTTCATCAGATAATTCAGAAGACCTCTTCTTTGACCAACCATCTTCAGCAATCCTCTTCTGGAATGGTGATCCTTCTTATGCGCTTTCAGGTGCTCTGTTAAATGGATAATCCTGTCTGTTAACAGCGCGATCTGAACTTCCGGTGAACCGGTATCACCGTCATGCAGCTTATAGGTTTCGATAATTCCTTGTTTGTCCATTCTTTCCATGAGGCCGGCTCCTTTCATTCTCATTGCCGTCAGCCCAGTCTGCGGTCGGAGTGCTCCGAAAACCGAGCTAAAGGTCGTTTGAAATACCAAAACATTGTACCATAGAACCAAAAGTATGTAAAGGGGTGAATTTGGGTTCATAGCTGAAGCATGAAGAAAAAAATTAATAAAACCAAGCATCTTAAATTATGAAAATGGCCTTATTCCAATTATATTCTTGACAGGTTGCGTGTCCCGAAAATAGCTTGACCAATAATGGGTTATTTGGTTTTCAAGGCTCGTTACCATTTATTTACTGCGTAGTTTGAGTACTTAACATTAAATACCTGGGCAATGTTCATTAAGAATGCCGCTGTAATTGAAATATTTGCAGATATATTATCTGATGTTTTAAAAATGTGAAGCTGAATCCCTGCAAGCTAGTCATTTATTTTCAACAATTGCATATACACACGGAATCAACCTTGAAGTATCTTTATCCACCGCATAAATAAATGCATTTAGAAGTTTATCTTTATCAATCAGGGACCAATCAACGCTATATCCACATTTTAGAGCCAGGCTTCGGAAATATTCACGAATTTCCCTCCCATTACCTTCTCTAAATGGATGTATCATATTCAGTTCATCGAGGAAAGAGGCAGATATAACTGAAAAGTCCTCTATATTTAGACCAACGAAGAACTTGTCAGCTTTGAGTTTTGAAAATAATAAGTTTAAATTAACTGAAATAAATCGACTCTCGCAAAGTTGGGTATCTCCTTTCCATATCGTCTCTTCTCTAATCTTTCCTGCAAACAGATACAAATCCTGAAATATATATTTGTGTATTTTTAGTAGATGAGCTACTCCAAAACGACCCGTGATGGGATTAACGTGAAGTTCTGAGAGTCTCTGATATGTTAAGTCATTTTCTACGGATAATAAAATATCAGGATCCTTTATGCCTAATTTGTTAATATACACCTCGGTATCCTGATAATGATATATTGATTGTATGTTCTCTTGTCTATTATATCTTGAAAATGGGTTGTCACTCATACT